>ENA-ORCP01000483-ORCP01000483.1-human-gut-metagenome-genome-assembly--contig:-NODE-483-length-35791-cov-10.242986_pt1 | contig 35791 bp, 26 predicted proteins | sample MGYA00242990_ERZ507991 | MGnify/ENA primary metagenome ERZ507991 (study PRJEB26167, sample SAMN06115496) | human gut metagenome | host: Homo sapiens | place: China:Henan | collected 2015-05-07... | reverse complement strand
CTGCCCCAGTCCGACTTGAACGGACGACACCCTGATTAACAGTCAGGTGCTCTAACCAACTGAGCTATGGGGCAATAACGCTTTGCGCCGCCGTCAGGCGACGCTAATTATTATAGCCATCTGCGGGGCGTTTGTCAACAGGTTTTGCCAATTTTTTTGCAAAAAACTTTTTGCGCGGCCGACCCGGCGGGGCAGGCAGATTTTACACTTGCATTTTTGGGCAGAATCGTCTATGATGGAGCTTGCAACATCATTTATAAAAGGAGTCTGTATCATGGCAGAATTTACCTATGAAGTTACCGAACGCATCGCCGTTCTTTCCACCAACGCCCGCGGCTGGGAGCGTCAGCTGAATATGGTCAGCTGGAACGGCAACCCGCCGAAGTACGATATCCGCGACTGGTCCCCGGACGGCAGCCGCATGGCAAAGGGAATCAGCCTGACCGAGGATGAGCTGAAAACGCTGAAGGGCATTCTGGACGACATGGAACTGTGAGGTTCGTATGCAGGACTACCACGCTGAATTTGTGGAGATCTACAACAAAAACATCACCCGCCCCGGCGCGGACCGGCTGTTGAACTGGCTGGAAACCACCGACTTTTTCACCGCGCCTGCCTCCACCCGGTTCCACGGCGCGTGCGAGTGCGGCCTGGTCATGCACAGCATCAACGTGTACAACGCAATGATGCAGCACTTCTACACCGAGGGCGAGAACGCCGAGAGCTATGCCATCTGCGGCCTGCTGCACGACCTGTGCAAGGCAAACTTCTATAAGGTCAGCACCCGCAATGTCAAAAACGACGCCACCGGCCAGTGGGAGAAGGTCCCGTTTTACCAGGTGGCGGATCAACTGCCCTACGGCCACGGCGAGAAGAGTGTCTACCTCATCGAGCATTTTATGCGGCTGAAAACCGCCGAGGCTATTGCCATCCGCTGGCACATGGGCGGCTTTGACGATGCCGCGCGCGGCGGCTGCTTTGCTGTCAGCGAAGCCTACAACACCTACCCGCTGGCGGTCAAGCTGCACATTGCGGACCTGACCGCCACCTACCTGATGGAGCAGGGCACCAGCGAAGTAGAAAACGGCCACCCAAAAAACAAATAACGCCAAGGCCTTCCCCCCGAGGGGGAAGGTGGCCCCGCAGGGCCGGATGAGGGCCGCGTTTGCCGATAGATCCCGTTTGCGGGCAATAACGGCAAAGCTGCCCCTCATCAGTCCGCTTTGCGGACAGCTTCCCCCAAGGGGGAAAGCCTTGGCGCTCAGCAACAAAAAGGCATATGCAGCATTTTTGCCGCATATGCCTTTTTAAAGCTTTACAAATTTTCCTGCATCCACCCGACCAGCGCGGCTTGGGACTGCGCCGCCGCGCTGCCGGTGATGGCAAGGCCCGGGGCAATTACTGCTGTGGGGCAGAGCTTGCGCAGGTCTTTCTCGCTGCGGCCCATGCCGCTGCCCTCGTTGGTGCAGTAGGGCAGCAGCTTTTTGCCGGTAAAGTCGAACGCCTCCAAAAAGGTCGCTACCGCCATGGGGATGGTGCCGCAGTAGTTGGGGTAGCCCAGCACAATGGCGTCGTAGGCCGCAATGCTCTCGGGCAGGGCGGTCAGCGCCGGGCGCTTGTGCAGCATCATGTCTGCGGTGACCTGGCTGACGCATTTGCGGTAGTTGTCCGCATAAGGCGCTGCCATTTCAATTTTGAACAGGTCGGCGTCGGGGAAAGCCTGCTTGATAAGGTCGGCGCAGATCTCGGTATTGCCGACGGCCACGCTTTTGATTGCGCCGCCAAAGTAATTTTCGCCCGCGCGGGAGAAATAAGCAACCAGAATTTTAGACATAAAACAACACCTCCGTTGGATTCTATACGGCAGTATACCATGAAAGGCAACTTTAAGTGCAAGGGGTAAATGCAAAATTTTACGCCCCGGCAGACAAAACGCCGCGCAGGCCCGAAAAAGCCTGCGCGGCGCTGTTTTTATGCGGTATCAGGAATGGTTTTTCTTGTGGGCGGCCAGGCCGAGTGCTGCACCGCTGCACAGGGCCAGCGCAAACAGCAGCGTGACGTTCATGCTGTCGCCGGTCTGGGGGATGGTCACAGGGGGCTGCGGTGTGGCCGTAACGACCGGGGCTGGGGTGGCCGTAGGTGCGGCGGTGGGCTGTGCCGTGGCCGCCGGGGCAGCAGGTGCGGGCGTGGGGGCTTCTGTGGGGGCCGGGGTGGCCGTGGGCTTGACGACCAGCGCAGCGAGGGCAGTCTCGATGGCCTTTGCCATGGCATCCACATCGGCCTGCTGGGTGATGTTCTTGCTGCGGTCCACGGCGTTGATGGCGGCATCCACAGCGGAGAAATCCGTGTAGTCGTCGCGGTTCAGCGCGCCCGCCTTGTCAAGCGCGGCATCGACCGCGGTGTAGTCGGCGGGTTTGTAGGTGAGGGTCAAAGTCTGGGCGTGGGTAGCGGTGTCAGCGGTGATGGTGATATCCGCGCTGAACGGCTCGCAGTTGTCCGCAACGACCGTGACAGGATAAGTTCCGGCCTCCAAGTCGATGGAACCGTTCGTGAGGGCCTGGCCGTTGGCAGTGATAACAACATTGGTCAGTTCGGCAGGGGACACCGTAAACGTAACGGTATACTTAGGCCCGGGCAGAAGCGGCGTACCGTTCGGGTTGGAGCGGTAGTCGCCGCCGTTCTGGGTGAGCTTGTCGTAAAATTCCTGGGTTTTCATGGAATCAATGGATTCTGCGGTGTCAGCGGCAAAAGCGGAAGTGCCACAGGAAGCAACATTTTCCGTTGCGGTATAGTAGCTGTTCTCAAAAACAGGGGTGCCGGATTCAACCTTACCAACAAGTCCGCCGAGACGGCTATATGGCAGTGTGGTGACACCATAGTTGGTCAAATCAATTTCACCAGCAAAATAGCAATGCTTGATGGGTGTGTTGCCATTGATCGTGCCGACAATGCCGCCAATGTTACCACCAAAAGGCAGCCCGCGAACAATCAACTTGCCAGTCGAATAGCAATTCGTTACAGATGGGTTGCCGCTGCCCAAAGAGCCAGCAATGCCGCCAACGTGAATGGCAGTGGCTTCAATATTAACAGTATTGGCACAATAGCGGATTTCAGAGGCTCCACCGGCGTAACCGACGATACCGCCAACATAAAGAGAAGACGGGTCGTTATCGCTTCTTGTAATAGAAATATCGCCTTTGCTTTGGCAATATTCAATGGTGGAATTCGAAGCGTAGCCGCACAAGCCGATATATCCGGCAAGGTAAATTTCACTGCTAGTGAATGATATATCGGACACACAATTACGAATCGTGCTATTGTCAGATTCACCGACAATTAAGCCCAAAGCAGTAAGCTCCTTAGTCTCGGTAACATTTACAGAGCCCTGTACCGTAAGGTCGGAAATTACAGCATTCGCTATATATCCGAAAAAACCGAGAGATTCATATAAAATATTACCATAGGTACTGGAAAAGTCCAGATTGGAAATCGTATGTCCGTTGCCGTAAAACTTTCCGCTGAAATAGTGAGGAACATTGGCGTTGCTATCGGCGCATCCAATCGACGTCCATGTTTTACCGCTCAAATCTAAATCGGATTCCAGGCTTACTACAGCATCGGTCTTGCCGTCGTATGCACCCGCGTTTACGTCCGCCGCAAATTGCATCAGTTCATCAACCGTAGTAATAACCGTGCGGCTGCTCTGCGCAGCTCCGACGGTATCCTCCGCAAACGCCGCCATGGGCAGCAGCGTCAGGCAGAGCGCAAGCGCAGCCAACAGGCTTGCAATGCGTTTCTTCATTTTGTGATTCCTCCTTTATATTGTGGACAGAAACTTATGCACTTTGTACATATTGATATCAATTTTACTCCGGGGGGGGGGCAACTTGTCAATCAGAAAAACGCCGCGCAGGGCAATATTTTTGCCGCAAATCTGCGTATGCAAAAAAAAGACACGCCACAAAGCGCGCGGTAAGGCTTGCGTGGCGTGTCGAAATATGATATTCATATGCCGCTTCGGCGGCAAACCGCTGCACACAACGGCAGGGCAGGTTATAGGTTATGTAGGCAATACCGGCGACAGCACAGGTTTCCGCCTGCATCTTGGGGTGATGCAAGGCGGGGTCGAGGTGAATCCATTGGATATGCTGTTCCCCCTAATTAGAGTGGTGGGGGCAGGTAATGAAGATGAAAGATGCTTGCTCGCAATCCTTTGTTGGGGCTTTGCCGATAAGGTGTCCTTTAAGAGCTTGCTTATGCTACCGGCTCAACCGTTCGTTATAATTCTATACCTGCATAACGAAATAACGAAAAAAATCTTGAAACGATTTTGCGGCAATGCTATAATACATATTATACTCATAGGTATAAACTGTTCGAAGACGCTGCTGACAACCTGACGGGGATGGTGCTTCCATGCTCTCCCTGAAATCAGCGGAGAAAGATGGGAAAGAATGAAAAACTCCGGAACGTGCAAAGCCATGCAGACCCCGACATGGAAAAGCATCTGTGCGATGCTGTGCCTGCTGCTGTTGCTGCCAGCCGCGCTCCCTGTGAAGGCTGCCGCAGAAACCGCCCCTGCAAAGGTCGTCCGTGTCGGCTCGTTTGAGGACACCTTCAACTATGTCAACGAGAGGGGCGCAAGAAAGGGCTACGGCTACGAATTATTGCAGACCTTATCCGGCTATACAGGCTGGCAGTTCGAGTATGTGACTTGCGACTGGTCCGACTGCTTTGAAAAACTCAAAAACGGCGAAATCGACATCATGGGCGACATTTCCTATACGGCGGACCGCGCCGAGGAAATGCTGTTTTCGGACGAGCCGATGGGCGAAGAAAAATACTACCTCTACGCCGATCTTTCGCGCGAGGACATCACCGCTTCCGACTTCAGAACGCTGAACGGCAAAAAGATCGGTGTTTTGATGGGAGCTGAGTCGGAGGTGATGCTGACCGAATGGGAAGAAAAATACGGCCTGAAAACGCAGCATGTCAACATCTCCAACAATGAGGATGTGAAGCAAAAGCTGGCAAACCATGAGATCGACTGCTTTGTTTCACTGGAAGAATCCTGCTGGGCAGAGCTTGGCATCTCGACCATAACCCGCGTGGGAAGCTCCGACATCTACTATGTGCTCAACAAAGACCGTTCTGATCTCAAGGAAGAACTGGACAATGCGATGCGCGCGTTGGAGGATGCTGATCCTTTTTATACGGCGGATCTCTATAAAAGGTATTTCTCGCTGGATTATACCCCTATCCTTACGGGTGAGGAAAAGGCGTGGCTCAAAGAGCACGGGGCCATCAGGATGGGCTTTCTGACGAGTGACAGCGGTGTCAGCACCCATGACCCTGCCACCGGGGAGATCACCGGGACAATAACGGATTATATTCAGTTTGCCAAAGAGTGTCTGGGAAATCAGGAACTGGAATTCCAGATGGTCGGGTATGACAGCAAAGAAGCGGAACTGGGTGCGCTGAAATCAGGCGAGATCGACATGGTTTTCCATTTCGACCAGAGTCCTAATCTGGCTGAAGAATATCGCGTTGCCTGCACCAACACAACGTGGACCTCCAATATGATGGCGGTCACGAACAAACAGCACTTTAACGAAAATCAAGCGAACCGCGTTGCCGTTCCCCAAAACAAGCTCTCCCTGACAAGGTACCTTGCGGTTTATTATCCGCAGTGGAAGATTGTGGACTGCGCCACACCGGAGGATGCGGCAAAGCTGGTCAAGGACGGACAGGCGGACTGCTTTGTCACAGGGGTCAGCAGCCAGGAAAATTACAGCAAGAAATACGACTTTTACAGCGTTCCGCTGCCAAATCCTGCTAAATCCTGCTTTGCGGTCAACAGCGGAAACTGCATCCTGCTGTCCATCCTGAACAAAACGATCAAGGCCATGCCGGCCAATATGCTTACCGGCGCTCTGGCGATGTATAAGAGCGCCTCGCGGAAGGTTACCCTTGGCGAGTTTATAAGGGACAACTTCGTTATGGTTCTGCTGTTCAGCAGCATTTTTGTTGCAGTTATTCTGCTCGCGATTCTGAAGCTGCTTCAAAAGGCGCGCAAAGCCGAAGCTGCCGCAAGAAAAGCCGCAAACGACACGCAGGAGCTGAATGCAAAATTGCAGATCGCTGCGGAAAACGCCGAGAGCGCAAACCGCGCCAAATCCACCTTCCTGTTCAATATGTCGCATGACATCCGCACGCCCATGAACGCGATTATCGGCTACGCAGACCTTGCCGCCCGGCATTCGGACGAGCCTGCCAAGCTGGAAAAATACATGGAGAACATTCAGGTGTGCGGGCAGAACCTGCTGATGCTGCTGAACAATGTGCTGGATCTTGCCCGCATCGAGAACGATAAGACGGAGATGGAGTATTCGGTTTCGGATGTCGAGAAGGATTTTCGTAACTGCATTGCGATGTTCAAGAATCAGGCGGACAGCAAGAATCAGACGCTTACGGTGACGGCACACTTGCTGCACCCGTATATCTATGCGGATATTCCGCACCTGACCGAGGTCTGCACGAACCTCGTCAGCAACGCTGTCAAATACACAGGCGCCAACGGCACGATCCGCTGCGATGTTACGCAGAAGCCCGGCGAAAAAGAGGGCTGGTGCGATATGGTGGTCACGGTTGCCGATAACGGCATCGGCATGTCGCAGGAGTTCCAGGAGCGTATCTTTGAGCCGTTTGAACGGGAACGCACGTCCACCGTCAGCAAGGTGGAAGGCAGCGGCATCGGGATGGGCATCGTGAAAAAGCTGGTCGGGCTGATGGGCGGCACCGTGGAGGTGGAGAGCAAAATCGGTGTCGGCTCCACGTTTACCGTGACCATTCCCTGCCGCATTGCATTGCAGGAGGAAGCACAGGCGAAACGAGAGATCAACCCTTCGAACCAAAAGTGCCTATGCGGTACTAGGATCCTGCTGACCGAGGACAACGACCTCAACGCGGAGATCGCAACCGAGCTATTGCAGGAAGAAGGCTGTACGGTAGACCGCGCAAAAGACGGCGTGGAATGTGTGGATATGCTGGAAAAAGCTGCGAACGGAACCTATCAAATCATCCTTATGGACGTCCAGATGCCCGTGATGAACGGCTACGATGCGGCAAAAAAGATACGGCGGATGGACGATCCCCAAAAAGCGAATATCCCCATTGTCGCTATGACGGCAAATGCCTTTTCCGAAGATAAACAGGTGGCGTTGGACGCCGGGATGAACGACCATATCGCAAAGCCAATCGATATGAACGTTCTTGTGCCGACCCTGCGGAAATACCTTTGATGCGGACAGAAGATTACGGTGCCGGTATCTTGTGGCCCCGAACGATGTACAGCTGTGGCTGGGGCATTCCAGCTTTTCCACTACGGCCAACATTTACGCCCACATCGACGTGGACAGCAAAATGGAAGCCGCGAACATGATTGCCAGCAAAATCAACCTTGGCGAACTTCACGAAAAAAAGAAATCTCCCAAGCGAAAAATTGCTTAGGAGAAAAGCTCCGTTGGGCGAACTTGTCCGCCAAAACCAACGGAAAATAAATCCGTTTTGTCTGTCATTTGGCATAAAAGTGGCAGACAAAATGGCAGACAAGCCTGAATCTTGTCTGCCACACAAAAAATACCTAAGCCGCTAAAAGGCTTAGGTATAAGGAATGCCGGTGGTGGGGGTCGAACCCACACGGTGTCACCACCAACGGATTTTGAGTCCGTCTCGTCTGCCAATTCCAACACACCGGCGTGAAGGTACTTTGATATTATACCTGCATTGGGGGCAAATGTCAAGGGGTTATCCCACTCGCATTGCCAAAATCGCGAAGCGGGTGTCCGTGTCGGGGCGGGTATCGCCGCAGGTAGAAAGGGTCAACAGTTGGGTGCCGTATTCGGGCGTGACGCCGGTGTCGTACAGCGCCAGCGCCGTGATGGCCTCGACCCGGCGCTGCCAGTCCAGTTTGTTGGCGGCGTCAAAAAACGTGTAGTAGGGTTGTTCGTCTGCGCCAAGGGCTGTATCCAGTGCGGCCACGACCTGCCAGGTGGCGTGTTCATACAGGGTGTCAAACGTGAAGGTGGGGTGCGCTTTGTAAAAATCCTCGTCGCGGTAGTACACCAGTTGGCCAAACATCGAACCATCGCGCATATTGTGGCCGTAGATCAGCCAGTTGTCGGTGGGCGCATCGGGGGAGAGAGAGCACCGCTCGTCCAGAAACAGCGTGCCGCCCATGGCGTAAAAGCGGTCGAATCCGCGCCGCAGGTAATACTCGTTGTTGCCGGGGGTCTGCACCACGGGCAGGTCGATGTCGGTGCCGTCGATGCGCAGCCAGCCGACGAGATCGGGGTTCTCTTCATATAATGCGCGGTACTGCGGCAAAATGGCGGTGCTTTCCACGTTGGGCGCGGCGGCAGACTCCGGCGTGGTGTGGGCGGCGGCATCGGCCTCGCGGGTATCGGCCAGGGCGTCCCGGGTTGCGGCAACCGGCGCAACGGTCACATGGGCCTGCCCGGGGGCGGTGGTCTGTGCGGCGGCAATCGGCGCGGGGGCGGTGGGCTGGCCGCCGCGGAACACAGTCTGCCGCACCAGCAGCACCACCGCCAGGGCCAGCGCCGCTGTGCCCAGAACGCGCAGCAGCCGCGCATGGCGGCGCTGCCGGGCGCGTAACCCGGTACGGGCCGCGAAAGGGTAGTACGCGGTATCCCCGCGCAGCTTGCGGTAGCGTCTGGGCATGTGCGGGGCTCCTTTCTGTGAAAGTGGCGGCACATAAGGGAACGCTCGTCGGGATCTCTCCGGCCGCCTTCGGCGTCTACCCTTTTTTGACAGGGGAGGCTTAAAAACAAAAAACGCCCCGGAGGGCGTTTACATCAGATTTTGCGCAGCATCAGCAGTCCGGCGGAGCAAATCAGGATAAGGCCTACCACGCCAGCCAGATACACAACGGGGAAATCCCCGGTGGCCGGGGTCTCGACCTGGGCCGGGGCCGCCGTAGCGGTGGGGCTGGCGCTGCTCTGCGCCGTGACGACATCCACCTTGGCGGCGGTCTCGTTGACCTTAACGGTGGAATCACTCTTCTGCGTGCGGGAAGTAGAGCTGGTGGGGGTAGCCGTAGCCTGGGCTGCGGCGGAGTTTACATTCAGTGCGCCGCAGGCGGCCAGCAACGCAACGACGGCCACAAAAAAGGCCGCACAAAAAAAGCGTTTCATCGAAGAAAACGCCTCCTCATATTCAGTCTTTAGCTTCTATCAAAAACGATGCAGCGACGTGCCATCGTGGTTTATACTGTTTGTATTGTAGCACAGCTTGTTCTATCCGTCAAGGCATTGCAAAGAAATAGTAACAAATTGGCAACAAATGGGTACACATCACGGCAAGATTTCCCCCTTGCGTGCCCTTGCAAAATGCTGTATAATAGCTTTAATCGTATTGTGTGAGATTATGCCCCAATGGGATGGGCGGCGCGCACTGCACCAAAATTTTAAAGGAGTTGTAACGATGAAAGGTATTATCCTTGCCGGCGGCGCCGGCACCCGACTTTACCCGCTGACGATGGTCACATCCAAGCAGCTGCTGCCCGTCTATGACAAGCCGATGATCTACTATCCGCTGTCTACGCTGATGCTGGCGGGCATCCAGGACATTCTGATCATTTCCACCCCCACGGACACCCCGCGCTTTGAGGCGCTGCTGGGCGACGGCAGCCAGTACGGCCTGCATCTGCAGTATAAGGTCCAGCCTTCTCCGGACGGCCTGGCCCAGGCGTTCATCCTGGGTGAGGAGTTCATCGGTGACGACTGCTGCGCCATGGTTCTGGGCGACAACATCTTCTACGGCGCCGGTTTCTCCAAGCGCCTGAAGACCGCCGCCGCCAACGCCGCCAACGGCCGCAGCACGGTGTTCGGCTACTATGTCAACGACCCCGAACGCTTCGGCGTCGTCGCGTTTGACAAGGATGGCCACGCCACCGATATTGAGGAAAAGCCCACCAACCCCAAGAGCAACTACGCCGTCACCGGCCTCTACTTCTACAATAATGAGGTCGTGAAGATGGCAAAGCAGGTCAAGCCCAGTGCCCGCGGTGAGCTGGAAATCACCACCCTGAACCAGATGTACCTCGACCAGGGCAAGCTGGATGTCCAGCTGCTGGGCCGCGGCTATGCCTGGCTCGACACCGGCACGATGGACTCCCTCGTCGAGGCTGCTACCTTTGTGCAGACCGTTGAACAGCGCCAGGGCATCAAAATCTCTGCCCCGGAAGAAATTGCCTACAAGTACGGCTGGATCACCAAGGAAAAGCTGCTGGAAAGCGCCGCCCGCTATGGCAAATCCCCCTACGGCCAGCATTTGAAGAATGTCGCCGATGACAAGCTGCAATACTGATAGAGCAGGGGAGTACGCATGAAAATTTTGATTACCGGCTGCCGCGGGCAGCTGGGCACCGAGCTGCAGCGCCAGCTTTCTGAGGAAGGCTGCGCCATCGGCCCACTGCCCGAGCGCCTGCGCAAAGCCACGGTCATCCCGGTAGATGTGGACGAACTGGACATCACCGACCGGGAGGCCACCATCAACTATATCCGCCGCCACCAGCCCGATACGGTCATCAACTGTGCCGCCTTCACCAACGTGGACGGCTGCGAGACCGCCCGCGACGCGGCGTTTAAAGTCAACGCCATCGGCCCGCGCAACCTGGCCCTGGCGTGCGAGAAAATCGGGGCGCGGCTTATCCACGTTTCCACCGACTATGTGTTCCCCGGCACGGCCAACGGCGGCGTTGCACTGGACGAGTGCGCCGTGCCCGCGCCCATCTCTGCCTACGGCCAGACCAAGCTGCTGGGTGAGCAGTATGTCGAGCGGTTCTGCCGCCGCCACTTCATTGTGCGCACGGCATGGCTGTACAGCTACTACGGCAAAAACTTCGTCAAGACGATGATTCGCCTGGGCCGGACCCACGACAAAATCACCGTTGTCAACGACCAGCTGGGCAACCCGACGAACGCTGTCGATTTGGCCTACCATATTCTCAAGCTGGCCGTCAGCCACGATTACGGCATCTACCACTGCACCGGCAACGGCATTTGCAGCTGGTATGATTTCGCGTCCGCCATCATGCAGGGGGCAGGGCTTTCCTGCAAGGTCGAGCCTGTCACCAGCGCCCAGTACGCCGCCGCCAACCCCGCCAGTGCCAACCGCCCGGCGTGGAGCGCCCTGGAGAACCGTATGCTGCGCTGCACCGTCGGCGACGAGATGCGCGACTGGCAGGATGCCCTCAAGGACTTTTTTGCAAACTGGAATGGAGAACTTTGATTTATGAAAACCTATCTCGTTACCGGCTGCGCCGGTTTCATCGGCTCGAACTTTGTCCACTATATGCTGGAAAAGTATGAGGATATCCGCCTTATCAACCTCGACAAGCTGACCTACGCCGGCAACCTCGAGAATTTGCAGGACATCGAGGACGACGCCCGCCACATCTTTGTGCAGGGTGATATCTGCGACAAGGCGCTCGTTACCGACCTGATTGCCAAGTATGACCCCGATTACGTCATCAACTTTGCCGCCGAAAGCCACGTCGACCGCAGCATCAAGAACCCCGAAATTTTCGTCGAGAGCAACGTGCTGGGCACCGTGAACCTGCTGCAGTGCTGCAAGGATGCCTGGTATGACGCTGCCGCCAAGACCTGGAAAGAGGGCAAGAAGTACCTGCAGGTCTCCACCGATGAGGTCTACGGTGCGCTGGGTGCCGAGGGCTACTTTATGGAGACGACCCCGCTGTGCCCCCACAGCCCGTACTCTGCCTCCAAGGCCAGCGCGGATATGTTCGTCAAGGCGTTCCACGATACCTACGGTATGCCGATGAATATTACCCGCTGCTCCAACAACTACGGCCCCTATCAGTTCCCCGAGAAGTTGATCCCGCTGCTCATCAACAACGCCAAGCAGCACAAGACCCTGCCCGTTTACGGCGACGGTATGCAGATTCGCGACTGGCTGTACGTCATGGATCACTGCAAGGCCATTGATATGGTCGCCCAGGGGGGTAAGGACGGCGAGGTCTACAACGTCGGCGGCCACAACGAGCGCCCGAACATCTTCATCGTCAAGACGGTCATTGCCCAACTGCATGACCGCCTGAAGGATGAGGGCATCAGCGAGGAGCTGATCACCCACGTTGCCGACCGCCTGGGCCATGACCGCCGCTACGGCATCGACCCGACCAAGATCAAGGAGGATCTGGGCTGGTACCCGGAGACTCCGTTTGAGAAGGGCATTGTGCTGACCATCGACTGGTATCTGGCCCACCCCGACTGGATGGCCCACGTCACCAGCGGTGATTACCAGAAATATTACGAGCAGATGTATAAGAATAAGTAAGAAGCCCACCTGCGGCGGCATGGGGCATGCCGCCCTACGATCCCTTTCAACGGGCGTGTAGGGCGGGGGGCCCTCGCCCCGCCACACCGCTTTTCAATCTCCCAAAGGAGCAACACATCCACAATGGCAAATTACAGAGAAGAACAAATCCGCAATAACCGCCGCCTGGCGCGGCAGATCGTGGGCGGCGCGGCGCTGCTGCTGGCGCTCATCGGTCTGTTTACCGTGCTGGGCTGGGTCGTCGGGCTGGTGTGCTCGGCGCTGGATGACAGCAGCCTGCGCGACGAGTACCACGACCGCCTGTACGGTATGGTCATGCTGGACCCGGTCGCCTTCGACGATGCCAGCACCGTCGATGAGGGCGTGTTCAAGCAGGCGGCCATCTGGGGCACCGTCTACCAGGTGCAGAACAGCGGCGGCAGCCTGGACCAGTACGAGCGCGACCCCGACACCGGCTCGGCGCTGATCCCTGCGCTGGAAATCGACACCTATATCGCCAACCTGCTGGGGCCGGACTACCAGGTGACGGAAGGCTCGTTCAGCACGTCGGAGTTCGTCTACCAGTACGATGAGGAAAAGCAGGCCTATTACGTGCCTGTCACCAGTTCGGTGGCTCTGTACACGCCCACGGTGGAGATGATTTCCCAGAAGGATGGCAAACGCATCGTCACGGTCGGCTATGTGCCCACCGCCACGAACAACACCACCGGTGAGTTGAGCCTGATGGCCCCCACCGAACCGACGAAGTATATGGACTACGTGTTCACCCGCGGCGAGAACCGCCAGTGGTACCTGACCGCCCTGCGCGAGAGCGACATGAAGGTGGAAGCTACCCCCACGCCTGCCCCGACAGACGCCCTGGTGGAAGACCTGCAAAACGACCAGCTGAACACCGACACTGCCCCGGCGGAGGAAGCACCGCAGCCGGAAGGCGAGCAGCCCGCAGAAGAGGGCGACGCCCAGCCTGCAGAGGACACTGCAGAATCCACGGAGGACACCGTCGACAGCGAAAGCACGGCGGAGTAAACAGTTTCTATATCAGCATCGGCACCTCTGTATGGGGGTGCTGATTTTTTTGCAATCCCATAAACAGGGATGCAATCTCCCGACAAATATGCTATAATAGCCACATATATTTGAGTGAGGTGTGGTACTATGGAAGAATTACTGCGTATTCTGGAAAAGAACGCCCGTATGCCCATTGAGGATATCGCGGCTATGCTGGATAAGACCCCCGAGGAAGTCGCCGCCATGATGGACGAGGCCGCCGCCAAGGGCTATATCCGCGGCTATGAGACTCTCGTCGACTGGGAGCAGGCCGGCGTCAACCTCGTGGAGGCTGTCATTGAGCTGCGCGTCACCCCCCATAAGGCCCGCGGCTTTGACGATATCGGCATGACCATCGCCCAGTTTGACGAGGTCGATACCGTGCTGCTGATGAGCGGCAGCTACGACTTGCAGGTCATCATCAAGGGCCGCAGCTTCCAGGAAATCGCTATCTTTGTGGCAAAGCGCCTGTCCCCGCTGGACGATGTCCTCTCCACCGCTACCAGCTTTGTGCTGCGCCCCTACAAGCGCGGCGGCCGCCTGTACCTGGCCGAAGAACCCGATGAAAGAGAGTGTACCGTCCTGTGATGAACTACGATGAACTGCTTGCCCCTGCCGCCAAGGCCATGCGCCCCTCCGGCATCCGCAAGTTCTTTGATCTGGCGGCCGATATGCCTCACTGCATCTCGCTGGGCGTCGGCGAGCCGGATTTTAAAACGCCGTGGAGCGTCCGCGACGCAGGCATCCGCAGCCTGGAACTGGGCCGTACCAAGTACACGGCCAACGCGGGCTTGAAAGACCTGCGCAAGGAAATCTGCACCTACTTACAGCGCCGGTTTGAGCTGCATTATCAAGAAGAAAACGTCCTCGTCACGGTGGGCGGTAGCGAGGCCATCGACCTTGCCATCCGCGCGCTCGTGCAGCCCGGGGACGAGGTCGTCATCCCCGAACCCTGCTTTGTCTGCTATGAGCCCATCACCCAACTGACCGGCGGCGTGCCGGTGCATATCGCCACCCGGGCCGAGGATCAGTTCCGCCTGACGGCGGATCAGCTGCGTGCGGCCATCACGCCGAAAACGAAGCTGCTCATCTTCCCATACCCCAACAACCCCACCGGCGCGGTCATGAGCGCCGCCGAGGTGGAGGAGATCGCCGCCGTCCTGCGGGAAACGAACGTGCTGGTGCTGTCGGATGAAATCTACTCCGAGCTGACCTACGGCCTCGACCGCCATGTGTCCATTGCGTCGCTGCCCGGTATGGCCGAGCGCACCATCGTCGTCAACGGATTTTCCAAGTCCTACGCCATGACCGGCTGGCGCTTGGGGTACGCTGTCGGCCCTGCGCCGCTGATCAAAGTCATGACGAAAATTCACCAGAGCTGCATCATGTCGGCACCCACGACCAGCCAGTACGCCGCCATCACGGCGCTGCGCCAGTGCGACGACCAGATCGAGATGATGCGCGATGAGTACAACCGCCGCCGCCGTTACGTCGTCAAGGCGCTGAACGAGATGGGCCTGACCTGTTTTGAGCCGCGCGGCGCGTTCTACGTGTTCCCCTCCATCCAAATCAGCGGCCTGACGAGCAGTGAATTCTGCGAGCAGCTGCTGCGGGAGAAGGAAGTCGCCATCATTCCCGGCTCGGCCTTCGGTGCGTCGGGCGAGGGTTACGCCCGCATCAGCTATGCGTACAGCGTAGACCATTTGCAGACTGCCATGAAGCGCATCCGTGAATTTTTAAAGGAACACGGCTGGATACAGAAATAAAACAACAGGAGAGTGACCAACAGTGCAATACCGCGCGGTAACGGTGCTGGCCCCGGCCAAGCTGAACCTGTCGCTGGACGTTGTGGGCACGCTGCCCAACGGCTACCACGATCTGGACATGGTCATGCAGACCATCGACCTGTACGAAAAAATCACGCTGCGCCGCAGCAATGACCTGGCGCTGACCCTGCCCGGCAGCTTTGTGCCCGCCAACGATAAAAACACCGCCGTCAAGGCGGCGCTGGCGTTTTTCCACTACACCGGCCTGCTGGCGGGCGTGGATATGACGATTTACAAGCGGGTGCCGGTGCGTGCCGGCATGGCGGGCGGCAGTGCTGACGCTGCGGGCGTGCTGGTTGGTTTGAACGAACTGTACAACGCCCGGCTTTCCATGAGCGAACTGTGCGCCATCGGCGCGGGCATCGGCGCGGATGTGCCGTTTGCGCTGCTGGGCGGTACCTGCCGTGTGCGCGGCGTGGGCGACTTGATGAAAGCCCTGCCGCCCTGCCCGGACTGCTGGTTCGTCGTGGCGATGCCCAGCGTCGGAGTCTCGACGCCCGAGGCCTTTGCCCGGTATGACACGATGGGCAGCCCGGTCCACCCCGACTGCGAGGCCCAGGAACAGGCCATCCGCGCCAACGACCTGCGAGGCGTCTGTGCGGCGGCGGGCAATGCGCTGGAACACTGCTCCGGCGCGGTGGAAACGCCCGCCATCTGTAAAACGCTGCGGGCGCACGGGGCCGTCACGGCCCAGATGACCGGCAGCGGCGCGGCGGTGTTTGGCATTTTTGACGGCGAGAACGCCGCCCGCAATGCCGCCGTCGAGCTGAAAAAGGGCTACAAGCAGGTCTATGTCTGCAAGCCCACCCATGGAGGCCCCCGCGTGACGGTCCGCCGCGCGTTTGGCACCAAGAAATAAGTTTACAAGCTCCCCTTTCTGCCCATACTCCGGTTGAAAGGGGAGAACTGTTATGACAAAGCATACCCGCCGCGTGCTGGAACTGGGCGTAGGCCTGGCGTTGGCACTGGCCATTGTACTTACTGTCGGCGCCGATTGGCACCAGCGCACCGCCGCCCAGGTACGGGCGGACACCCTGCGGCTGCATATTCTGGCCAACAGCGATACGTTGGACGACCAGCTGCTGAAATTGCAGGTGCGGGACGCCGTTTTGGCTGCCTTGCCGCCCGCTGTGACCAAAGCCGCAACCCCGGACGAGGCTGCTGCGGCCCTGCAATACGCACTGCCCGCCTTGCAGCAGGCCGCCGACACGGCTCTGCACCGCGCCCACAGCCCCCAGACCGCACGCCTGCGGTTGGAACAGTGGGACTTTGCTGCGCGGGACTATGGCAGCTTCACCTTGCCGGGCGGGGCTTACACAGCCCTGCGCATTGAGTTGGGCGAAGCCCGGGGCCGCAACTGGTTCTGCGTTTTGTATCCGGCCCTCTGCGTCTCCGGCAGCACCGCCGCCTACCCCACCGCCGATGAAAACGCGCTGGTGTTTGGAAGGTTTGAGGTAAGGTGGGCAGTTGCGGACTTTATAGGCAGATTGGCTTCCCCCGCGGGGGAAGCTGTCAGCGGCTTGCCCGCTGACTGATGAGGGGCGGCCTTGCCGCTGCCGCCCGCATATGCGCCCCTCATCCGGCCCTTCGGGCCACCTTCTCCCAAGGGAGAAGGCTATTAGAAAGGACACCGCCATGCTAAACTTCATCCTCGGCCCCTCTGGTTCGGGCAAATCCTATCAGATGCTGGCTGAACTGCGCACCCGTGCGGAACGCGGGGAGCGCAGTATCCTCATCGTACCGGAACAGTTCACCTCCTCCACCGAAGGGCAGCTCTACCGCACCCTGGGGGACAGCCTTTCCGCTTATGTGGAAAGCTACTCCTTCACCTCGCTGGCGGAGACCCTGCTGCGCCGCTACGGCGGGGCGGCGGTGCCCACCCTGACCGAGGCGGGCCGCGCCCTGCTGCTGCGCCGCGCGACGGATTCGCTGTTGGACAAGGTCGTCTACTACAACCGCCAGCGCCGCAGCGCGGCTTTCTGCGAGAAAGCGGCACAGACCATCAACGAACTGAAAAGCGCCGGTGTAACGCCGGAAATGCTGGCCCAGTACGCCAACGCCCCCGGCGCTGACCGCGAAAAACTCAGCGAACTGGCGCTGATCTACAACGCCTACGAGGGGCTGCTGGCCCAGAGCGCCATGGATCCCGGCGACCGCCAGCAGCGCGCTGCCGAGCGATTGGACGCAGCTTTTTTCGCGGGCTGCGCGGTCTACATAGACGAGTTTGATACCTTCAACGCGCCGAAGCGTGCCCTGCTGGCCGCCATGCTGCCGGCAGCCGACGTCACAGTCTGCCTGTGCTGCGACGGAGAGCAGGACACCGCCGGCGGCATGGGGCTGTTCAGCGGCGCCAAAAATGTTGTCAATACGTTAAAACGTATGGCCGCGGATGCTGCCATCCCGACACACACCGTTGTGCTGACCGACGACCGCCGCCACGCCGACGCCCCGGCTCTGGCCGAGCTGAACCTGCTGCTGGCCGACCCGGCCTACACGCCGGACGTCACCGTTGACCCCGCGCACCCGGCCATCACCTACCACGCGGCGGCGTCCCGCCAGGCCGAGGCTAAGGCCGTGGCTGCCGAGATCGCCGCCCGCGCCCGGCAGGGCACGCCGTATAGCCGCATGGCGGTCATCTGCCGCAATGCGGACCAATATCTGGCCCCCCTGCGGTACGAGTTCCGGCTGCAAAATATCCCGCTTTTCTGCGACGAAGCTACAAGCCCCGAGAACACCGCCCCGGCCCGGGCCGTCCACGCGGCGCTGGACCTGCTGCGCGGCGTGTCCAGCCGCAGCGTGCTGCGCCTGCTGAAAACCGGCCTTGTGGATCTGCCCGACGCCCAGCAGTGCGCGCTGGAAAATTACGCCTATACCTGGCGGCTGACCGCTGCCGATTGGCGTGTGCCCTTCACCCGCAGCGCGGCTGGCTATGCGGGACACGACACAGAGCAGGATAAACGAACGCTGGCCGACGCCGAGGCCGCACGCGCCTTTATCATGGAGCAGGTCGCGGACTTTATCGCCAAAGCGTCCGGCGCGCCCGCCGCCGCGCTGACCAAGCAAATTTTTATCTTTTTGCAGGCCCTCGGTGCAGAGAAAACGCTGGACCGCCTGGCCGGGGAGCTGCGCACGCAGGGCCGTCTGCCCGCCGCCGATGAAGTCCTGCGGGAGTGGAACACCGTCATGGGCCTGCTGGACCAGCTGGCCCGGCTGCTGGGCGATGAAATTTTACCCCCCGCCGACTACGCTGAGCTGTTCACCCTGCTGCTGCGCACCACCGACATGGGGCACATCCCTCAAAGTCTGGACAGCGTCATCGTGACGACGGCGGGCCGTATGCGCCTGCCCGAGACCGACGCCGTCTTTGTAGTGGGACTGCTGGAGGGCGAGTTTCCCCAGACGCCCGGCGACCAGGGGCTGTTGACCCATGCCGATCGTGACATGATGATGGAGAACGGCGCAGAACTGCCCGACTGCTTTGCCAACAAGGTGCTGCGCGAGGGCATCTGCTTCTACAAGGCGCTGACTGTGGCGCGGAAGTACCTTTGGCTCAGCTGGCCCAGTGCCGCCCACGGTGAGGACACCGCCCCCGCCAGTGCCGCGCTGGCCCAGGTGCTGCAATATCTGGCTGTGCCGCCTTACGCGCCCACTGCGGCCCAGCTGGCCGCCGCACCCGCCGCTGCGCTGGATGTGCTGGGGCTGCTCAGCCAGCAGCCCGGGGCGGAGGAAGCCGCCGCCGGTGCCGCCGTGCGGGCCGTGCTGGATGCGGACCCCGCGCTGGCCCCCGGATACGAGGCCGTGCGCCACGCCGCTGATACCGCCGGTGCGGAACAGCGGGTGGAGAACACCGAAGAACTTGAAAAGCTGCTGGGCCGCGGGTTGCGCATCAGCCCCACCCGGTTTGAAAAATACCAGAACTGCCCATTTGGGTATTTTTTACAGTATATCGTCAAAGCTGCGCCGCGCCAGAAGGCCGAGCTGGCCCCGAACATCAGCGGCACGCTGACCCATTGGGTGCTGGAAAACGCCCTGCGCCGCCAGGGGGCCGCGTTCCGCGACCTGACGCCGGAGCAGCTGGAAACACTGGTCAATGACCTGGTGGACGAGTATGTGACCGAAAACCTGCCCGGAATGACCGTGCGGATGGAATATCTGGTGGCCCGCATCCGCCGCAATCTGGTGGGGCTGCTGGGCTTCATCCAGCGCGATCTGCGCCAGTCGGGCTTCCAGCCGGTGGCGTTTGAGCTGCGCATCGACGACCGCCCCGATGCCGACGACCCCGGCGCGCCCCGCATTGATCCGGTGGAACTGTGCGACGACGCCGGGCACACCGTGCGGGTGGTGGGCACGATTGACCGCGTGGACGCCATGCCGCTGGAAAAACTGGGCAAGACCTACCTGCGGGTCGTGGACTACAAGACCGGCGGCAAAGAGTTTAAATTAAAGGAAGTCTATTGCGGCCTGGACTGCCAGATGCTGTTGTACTTATTTACGCTGGAACGCAACGCCGGGGCACAGTTCCCGGGGGCAGCGGCGGCGGGGGTGGAGTACCTTTTGGCAGATCCCGCGCCCGAGAGCGTTGAACGCCGTGAATTGACCGAGGACGGCGACCCCACGCCCAGCTACCCGATGAACGGCCTGCTGCTGGACGACGAGAGCGTTTACCGTGCCATGGACACGAAGGGCACCGGCGAGTTTGTACCGCTGAATTTCAACGCCAAGACCGGCAAGGTGACCAACGGCAAAAGCACGTTGGCCGACGAGGCCAAGCTGGGCCGCATCCGGGATCACCTGGACGGCCTGCTGATCGATATGGCGGCGAATTTGTACAGCGGTAAAATCGACGCCGAGCCGCTGTGCGTCGGGAACAAATCCCCCTGCGCCTACTGTGATTTCCGCACCGCCTGTGCCCACCGCGACGGCGAACATGAACGAACGATTACGATAAAGGACGACCCGTTTGCAGAATAAGATAAGGGAGACCCCCCATGCCTGAACAACCCAAAATTCAATTTACCCCGGCCCAGGCGGCGGCCATCACGGCGCGGGGCGGCAGTCTGCTGGTCTCGGCGGCAGCTGGGTCCGGCAAGACCCGCGTACTGGTCGAGCGTGTTGTCGGCCTCATCACCGACCCCGAGCACCCGGCCAACGCGGACGAACTGCTCATCATGACCTTCACGAATGCCGCCGCGGCCAAGCTGCGGGCGGATATCACGGCCCGCCTTGCCCAAGAGGTCCGCGCCCGCCCCGGCAACATGAATCTGCGCCGCCAGCAGCTGCTGTTGCAGCGGGCGTCCATCGGCACGGTGGACGCCTTCTGCCTGCATTTTGTGCAGCAGCATTTCGCCATGCTGGATGTGCCGCCCGACTTTGAGACCGCCGAGGAAGCCGACCTGGCCCGCATTGAGCAGGAAACGCTGGCTGCCACGCTGGAGACCGCCTACACAGACCCGGATTTCCGCGCCTTTGCCGACCTGTACGACCGGGGCCGTACCGACAACACGGCCGGGGACGCCATCCTCGACCTCTACCACTTTACCCGCGCCCTGCCGCACCCGGCCGCGTCGCTGAATACTTTTGCCGAAATGTGGCAGCAGGACGCCCCGCCCCGGGAGACCGCCTGGGGCAAAGAACTGTTGGGCATTGCGCTGGCCCGCGCCCAGGGCGCAAAAACGCTGCTGGAAAGCGGTGCGGCCATTGCAGCCCGGGACGAAAAAGCCGATGCAGCCTACACAGCCGTCATGCAGGACGACGCGGCCCGGGTGGGCAATCTCTGCCACTGGCTGGCCGAAGGCGACTGGGACAAGTGCCTGGCCGCGCTGGACACGGTCTTTGCGGGCTGGCGGCGGGCCGGGGCGGTCAAGGGCGGCAAGGACGCCAACCAGGCCGCAAGCGCGGCATCCGAACTGCGTGACCGCGCCAAAAAGCAGATGGAGAGCCTGCGCAAGGACGCGCTGCTCTGCACAGCCGATGAGTTTGCTGCCGACCGCCGCCGCGCCGCGCCCCTGGTGGCCGCGCTGGTGCGGGCGACGCAGACCTTCGCCGACAACTGCTTTGCGGCCAAGTGCGCTGAAAAAGTATTGGACTACGCCGATTATGAGCACCTGACGCTGGATCTTTTGCTGACCGAGGACAACGAGCGCACGCCGCTCTGCCGCACGGTCAGCGCCCGCTACGCCGCCGTACTGGTGGACGAGTACCAGGACACAAACGCTTTGCAGGACGCCATCTACTTTGCGCTGGCCCGGCCCGAGGCCGACAACCTGTTCTTTGTCGGCGATATCAAGCAGAGCATCTACCGCTTCCGTCTGGCGGATCCCAGCATTTTTGTGGGCAAACAGCAGCAGTGGCGGCCCTATCCGCAGCCCGTGCCCAAGCCCGCCACGCTGGCGCTGGATGCCAACTTCCGCAGTGCGCCCGGCGTCATCGAGGGCATCAACTACCTGTTTGAGACCTTCTTCTCGGAGGGGCTGGGCGGCGTGCAGTACGGCGACGGCCAGCGCCTTGTTGTGGGCCGCAAGGACAGCGACTACCGCGGTATGTGCGAGATCGACGTCATCGACGGCGCGGATGTGGACGGCGACGCGGCGGCCATTGCCCGGCGCATTGCCGAAATGGTCGAGACCGGCTTTGCCGTGCGCGGCAAGGATGGCGTGCGCCCCTGCAAGTACGATGATTTTTGTATCCTGCTTCGCGGCCGCAAGGGCTTTGCCGCCTACGAGGGCGCACTGCGCACGGCGGGCATCCCGGTGTTTGCGGACTCTGCCACCGACTTGCTGGACGAACCGCACATCCGCCCCTTCGCGGCGCTGCTGCGCGTTATCGATAACCCTGCGCAGGATATCCCGCTGGCGGCGGTGCTGCTCAGCCCCTTGTTCCCCTACACGGCGGATGATTTAGTGGCACTGCGCTGTGCCTGCCCGGAGGGCAGCCTGTACGCCGCAGTGCTGCACGGCGGGCAGGCACAATTTGCCGTCTTTATCGAGGCACTGACCGAGTACCGCCGCCTGGCCCGCACATTGCCGGTGGATGAACTGATCGAGGAACTGCTGGCCCGCACCGGCTACCTGGCCGCCGTGGGCGCACTGCCCGACGGCCCGCGCTGCCGTGAGGACCTGTTGAGCTTTACGGCTTGGGCCGCCGGTGCAGGCCGCGCGGGCCTGCCGGCGCTGATCCGCGCCATGGACGCCGCCGCAGCCAACGGCGGCCTGAGCCAAAGCGTGGGCGGCCAGACCCGGCCGGGGTGCGTCTCCATCATGACAGTACATCGCTCCAAGGGTCTGGAATTCCCGGTCGTTTTTGTGGCGGACACCGACCACAAATTTAACCAGAGCGATGCCATCCGCCCGGTGCTGACCCACAGCCGTCTGGGCGTGGGCGTTATGCTGCGTGCGCCCCGGGCGGCCAAGCGGTTCAAAACGCTGCCCTATGCGGCGCTGGCCCAGGCTATCCGCACCGAGACATTGAGCGAGGAAATGCGCGTTCTGTATGTGGCGCTGACCCGTGCCCAGGATGCGCTCATCATCACCGTGCCGCTGAAAAAGACCGCCAGTGCGCTGAAAACACCGGCCCTCTGCGCGGCAGCCGAGGCCACCGGCAGTGAGTCGATGCGCAGTATGGGCAGCTGGGCCGGGTGGATACTGACTGCCGCCATGCTGCACCCGGACAGCGACTCGCTGTGGGAGTACACGAGCTTTCTGCCTCACCACCGCCCAACGGAGGTGCCGCTGACGATACGTCTGGTGGCGCTGCCGGAAAATGTCGAGCAGCCGCCCGCCCCCCGCGCGCCCCAGCCCGACCCGGCCACAGTCGAAATGCTGAAAGCCAGCTTTGCCTGGCACAGCCCCCGCGCCGCGCTGGAAAAAGTACCCGCCAAGGTCAGCGTCAGCGCTGTGGCCCATGCGGCCCGCCCGGTGGCATTGGAACGCCCGGCCTTTTTGCAGAAAACCGGCATGACCGGGGCCGAGCGCGGCACCGCCATCCACGCCTTTATGCAGAGCGTACCCTTCGACGGCCCAGCCCCCGACCTGGACGCTGAGGTCAAACGCCAGACGGATTTGCAGCTGTTGGATGCCGCGCTGGCAGACAAGCTCGACCTGGACGCCGTGCGGCCCTTCTTTGAGAGTGCAGTCTGGCGGCACATCCGCCATGCGAAACAAATTTTGCGGGAGGAACCGTTCATCACGGCCCTGCCCGCCGCCGAAGTCACCCCCGCCGCACAACAGGGGAGTGCCGCCGAAGCGGAAGTGCTCGTGCAGGGCATAGCCGATTTGGTACTGGTGTTTGATGAGCACGCGGAAATTCTCGACTACAAGACCGACCGCAGCCGCGACGCGCAGTATTATATCGACGAGTACGCCGCCCAGCTGCGGCTCTACCGCCGTGCGTTTGCCCAGCGGCTGAGCGTCCCCGTGACGAAGCTGACGATTTACAGCTTTGCCATCGGCGACGAGATCGACGTGCCGCTTGGCTAAAGGAGAAACGGCATCCTCCCGGGAGGTGTTCTTTCTTTTGCCAACAAAAGAAAGAACCAAAGAAAATTGCCGCTGTTGCGACGTGGGGCGGGCTTCCGCCCTCCCTTGCCCCTCTCGATTTCCCTCTACTGCTCCGTAGGGCGGCCTGCCCTCAGGCCGCCGCACTGTGCCTTTACAATTACTTTATCCTTTAGCCGTAGGGGCGGCGTCCTCGACGCCCCGCAATGATATTTTTACAACCCCATAACCAAAAAGCGACCGATGGCACATCACATACCATCGGTCGCTTTATTTTACGCGTTTACGCCTGTCTAAACCGGCTCAGAAACTCCACCGTCTTTGCGTTCTGCGGGTGCTCGAAGATATCGGCGGGGGTGCCTTCCTCACAGATGACGCCGTCGGCCATGTAGACCACATGGCTCGAAACATCCCGGGCAAAGGCCATCTCGTGGGTGACGACGATCATCGTCAGGCCCTCCTTCGCCAGCTGGCGCATAACGGCCAGGACCTCACCTACCATCTGGGGGTCAAGCGCAGACGTCGGCTCGTCGAACAGCAGCACTTCGGGCTGCATGGCCAGGGCGCGGGCAATCGCCACGCGCTGCTTCTGGCCGCCGGACAGCTGGCGGGGCTTGGCGTGGATATAGGGGGCCATCCCGACCTTTTCAAGGTTTTCCAGCGCGGTCTTCTGCGCAGTTTCTTTATCCTGGTGCAGCACGTAGCGCAGGCCTGCCGTGCAGTTGTCCAGCACAGTCATGTTGTTGAACAGGTTGAAGCTCTGGAACACCATGCCCACCTTGGCGCGGTAGGCGCAGGGGTCAGACCCCTTGGCGGTGATGTCGTTGCCGTGGAACAGCACTTTGCCGTTCGTGGGCGTCTCCAACAGGTTGATGCAGCGCAGCAGGGTCGATTTGCCGCTGCCGGACGCACCGATGATGCAGGTGACGTCACCCGCGTTGACGGTAAAGTCAACGTCACGCAGGACAACGTGGGTGCCGAAGCTCTTGGAGAGGTGGCGCACCTCGATAACAGGCTCAGACATGGGCTGCACTTCCCTTCATATCCAGATTCTGGGACTCGTGGTTCGGGTCCGGGGCGTTGTACATACCGCTGGTGTAGGCCAGCGAGTCGGTGGTGTTCAGGTCGTAGTTCTGCGGGCCGTCCAGCGCTTTCTCCCACAGGCGCAGCAGATAGCTGGCAAACAGCGTCATCGTCAGGTAGATGACCATGACGATGGCCGCGCTCTCAAAGTAGGTGTACAGTGCGCCGACAACGCTTTTGTGTACAAAGAACAGGTCGGTGATGGAGATAACGGACAGAACCGACGTATCCTTGATGTTGATGATGAAGTTGTTGCCGATCTGCGGGATGATGTTGCGCAGTGCCTGGGGCAGAATGACGTGGATCATCGTTTGCCAGTGGTTCATACCGATGGCTTTTGCGCCCTCGGTCTGGCCCGGGTCAATGGACACGATACCGCCGCGGACTGTCTCGGCCATATACGCGCCTGTGTTGATGGACACGATGAAGAAGCCGGCCTGCCACATACCCATCTTGATGCCGAAAACCTGCAAAAGGCCATAGTAGATGAACACAGCCTGCACGATCATGGGCGTGCCGCGGAACAGTTCCACATAGCAGCGCAGGAAGACGTGCAGAATTTTCAAGAGCACGCGCTTCCACACCGGGTCGCGCTGCTTATCCACCGGGATGGTCTGCAATGCGCCGACCGCAAAGCCGATCAGGCAGCCGAAGAACGTGCCGACCAGTGCCAGCAGCAGGGTAGTGCCCGCACCGCGCAGGTACGAGAAGCCGTACTTTTGCAGCACTGTGGCACAGTTTGCGAAAAAGTCTTGCATGAGATTCTCCTTTGTGATTTCTTCACTTTACCAACACCGAAGCCCCTGCCGCACAAAACGGCAGGGGCAGGCGGGCAAAATTACTCGCTCAGGGGCTGAACGCTGATGGCGTCGTCCATCATGGCGTTGTAATCATCAGCGGTCATCGTGGACAGGACCTCGTTGATGGCGCTCTGCAGGGCGGTGTTGCCCTTCTTCATCGAGATGCCGATGTTGATATCCTCGTCGCTGACCTGGAAGTCACCGTCGCCGCCGCCGAAGTCCAGCAGCGTGAAGTCGGGGTAGGCGACCAGTGCGGCCTGCGCGGTGGGACGGTCGGTGACAACGATGTCGCAGGCACCGCTGTTCAGGGCCACCAGCATGGCAGGCGCGGTCTCCTGCGCGGGCAGGATGTTGGCGTTCTCGATCTGCGGCAGGCAGGTGTCATACCAGATGGTGCCCAGCTGGCTGGTAGCGGTCGCACCGGCCAGATCGGCCACGCTCGCCGCATTGGCGTAGGCGCTGTCCTTCTTCGTCAGGGTGACGATCGAGGCGTAGTAGTAAGGGTTGCTGAAATCGACCTGTGCAGCGCGCTCAGCCGTGATGGACTGACCGGCGATGACGCAGTCCACATCGCCGCTCATGACGGCGGGGATCAGGCTGTCCCAGTCCAGTTTGACGATCTGAACCTTCTGGCCCAGGGCCTCGCCGATCTTCTTGGCCATCATGACATCGTAGCCATAGGCGTAGTCGCTGGAGCCGCGGATCGCAACGGCACCGTTGGAATCATCGCTCTGGGTCCAGTTGTAGGGGGCGTAAGCGCACTCCATCGCAACGGTCAGGGTGGTGGGGTCGCCGTCGCCGTCCGGGGCACCGGCGGCCTCGGTGCTCTCAGCAGCAGGGGCGGCGGAGGTGGCGGCGCTGGAGCCGCAGGCGGTCAGACCGGCGGCCAGCACAGCGGCCATGGTCAGGGCAAGCATTTTCTTGAGTTTCATCTTGAACTCTCCTTTACCTTTATAAGTGTTTCCCTCATATTCATGCAAAAAGCCCCGGCGTCCTGATTGCGGATACCGGAGCTTGAAGCATGATGTTGCCGGATAGCGCAGCGTGCGGCCGCGCCCTTGCGGCTATGTATAAATATTACTCCATGGAAACCGGTTTGTCAAGTACCGGTTGCCCTCAGGCGTTGGCTTTTGCGGTGGTCTTGGCGTTGTCCTTTGCTTCGGGTGCATCGCAGGTGGTGTAGCTCTTGACGCTGTGGAAGACAATGTTCAGGCCCAGGACAATCAGAAGGATCGCGAGAATCAGCTGCAGGCCGTTGGCGATAAAGACAGCACCCCAGGTGGTCTCACCGGCAGGGATGGCGGTGGACGCAGCGGCGGAGATGGCCTTGACCATGGCAATCAGGCGCTGCACCAGAGCCGTGAAGGTGACGCAGAGCATGATGACCAGCGGCGGGAACAGCATCTTGTTGTTGCGGCCCGTGACCTTGAGGAAGACGCATAGGGTAGCCAGGACCAGCGCGCTGAGCAGCTGGTTGGCGGAGCCGAACAGCGGCCAGATGTTGGCATAGCCGATCTGGGTCAGGATAAAGCCGAACACCAGCGTGATGAAGGTGGAAAAGTAGACGTTGCAGAACAGCTTGCGCCAGCCCTCGGCATGCTCCATATCGTCAACGCTGAACAGCTCTTGGAAGCTCATACGGCCGATACGGGCCACGGCATCCAGACTGGTCAGGGCCAGAGCGGAAACGCACATCGTCATAAAGACGGTAGCGATGGAGACGGGCACGCCGAACATCTCAAAGAAACCGGCAACGCCGCGGCTGAAGATCTGGAACGGGGTACCGGCGGCAGGGGTGCCGTCCGCAGCGGCGGCAGCACCGGCAACACACAGGGCCAAAACAGCCAGCAGGCTTTCCAGCACCATGGCGCCGTAGCCGACCTTGAGCATGTCTTTCTCATTATCAACGGTCTTGGAAGAAGTACCGGAGGAGACCAGGCTGTGGAAGCCGGAGACAGCGCCGCAGGCGACGGTGACGAACAGGATGGGGAACATGGTGCCCAGCTTCTCATTGTTGAAGCCGGTGAAAACAGGCAGGTTCATGGTGGGGTGGGCAACGACCAGACCGATGACCGCACCGGCAATCATAGCGCCAAACATGAAGGTGGTCATGTAGTCACGGGGCTGCTTCAGCATCCACATGGGCAGGACGGCGGCGAAGAAGATGTAAACGAAGGTGATATAACTCCAACCAGCCTTGCCCAGGATGATGGGGGCGTTCATGCCGATCACAAAAGACAGCACGATGAAGGCGATGCCGATGACAGCCTCTTTCCAGCCGGAGAAGTTGAACTTCTTCTGGATGAAGCCGAACACAACGGCGAACACCATGAACATGATGGAGACCATACCGGCAGAGCCGTTGGTAACGGCGGCGTCAGACAGGCTGGTCACACCGTCGGTGGTGACGAACGCATTGAACGTACCGGCGACCATGTCTGCGAAGGCAGCAATGACGATGCCGCAGAACAGCCAGCAGAACAGCAGGAACAGCTTGCGGCCGGTTTTGCCGATGTACTTCTCGATCAGCAGGCCCATGGACTTGCCGTCGTTCTTGACGGAAGCGTACAAAGCGCCGAAGTCAGTGACAGCGCCGAAGAAGACGCCGCCGATCAGTACCCAAAGCAGAACAGGCAGCCAACCGAAGGCAGCAGCCTGAATGGCACCGGTGACAGGGCCGGCACCTGCGATAGAAGAGAACTGGTGTGCAAACACAGTCCAGCCGTTGGTGGGAACGTAGTCTTTGCCATCCTCCAGCCGCACAGCAGGAGTTTTGGCGTTGGGGTCAACACCCCAGGTCTTGGCGAGCCAGCGACCGTATCCTGCGTACGCACATACCAGGACGACCGCGGCAATCAGAACGATTACAAGCGTATTCATTTGAATAGATCCCTCTTTCCTACTAGATTTTACAATCGCTTGTGCACTCTACTTTACCGCGCTGTTCGCAATTTGTCAACATGATGTTCATAATTTGGCAATATGTAGGTTTTTGGTACAAAATGTAGAAAATTTATGTCACGTTTTGTACAAGATGCGCCGTTGACAAAGTGTGCGGAAGGGGATAGTATAAGATATAGAAAGAGAATGAAACGTTTCCACGGAATCCCCAAAGCCCCCCTCTTGCGGAAAGCTCCCCTCCGGCGCTATGCACAGACTCCCCCGTATCAGGGGAGTCTGTCCTCAAGGGGAGACTTTAGACCCCCTACTTATTATGTAAAGGAGAAACCACCATGAAACAATGGCTCAAAGACGCAGTATTCTATGAAATCTATCCCCAGAGCTTCTACGATACCAACGGCGACGGTATCGGCGACCTGCAGGGCATTATCGCCAAGCTGGACTACATCAAGGGCCTGGGCTGCAACGCTCTGTGGATCAATCCTTGCTTTGACTCGCCGTTTAAAGACGCCGGTTACGATGTGCGCGACTACAAAAAGATCGCCCCGCGCTACGGCACGAACGAGGACGCCGCCGCCCTCTTCAAAGCTGCCCACGAGAAAGGCATCCGTGTCCTGTTTGACCTCGTCCCCGGCCACACCAGCGAGGAACACGAGTGGTTCAAGGCCAGCTGCCGACCCGAAAAGAACGAATACTCCGACCGCTTCATCTGGACGGATTCCTGCTTTGCCAGCGGCGACGGTATGCCCTTCATCGGCGGCGAGACCCCGCGCAACGGCACCTACATTCTCAACTTCTTCAAGTGCCAGCCTGCGCTGAACTACGGCTACGGTAAGATCAACCAGAAGTGGCAGAAGCCCACCGATGACCCCGCCTGCGTCGCCACCGTCGAGGCCATGAAGGACGTTATGCGTTTCTGGCTGGATATGGGCTGCGACGGCTTCCGCGTTGATATGGCGTCCAGCCTGGTCAAGAACGACACCAAAAACAAGAAATATACCTGCAAGATCTGGCGCAATATCGCCGATATGCTGGCAGTGGAGTACCCGGAGGCCGCCCTTGTGTCCGAGTGGAACGGCCCGCGTATGTCGCTGAAAAACGGCTTTGACATGGACTTCTACCTTGAGTGGGGTGGCAATGGGTACAGCTGGCTGATGCGCAACTATGACGGCGCGACAGACTCCCACCCGCACAATATCGGCAAGGCGTACTTCTGCAAGAACTCCGGCACCGGTATCGACAAGTTCCTGGACGAGTATCTGCCCACCTACAAGGCCACCCACAAGGACGGTCTGTGGTGCTTTATCACCTGCAACCACGACACGATCCGCCCCTCGGCCGGCCTGACTGTGGAGGAACTGCGCCTGGCCTATGCGACCCTCTTTACGCTGCCAGGTGCGCCGTTTGTCTACTACGGCGATGAAATCGGTATGCGCTACCTGCCGCTGCCCACCAAGGAGGGCGGCTACTTCCGCACCGGCTCCCGTACCCCGATGCAGTGGGATGACAGCGCAAACCACGGCTTCTCCACCGCCGACGCAAAGGATATCTACCTGCCTGTGGACACCGCCGAGGATGCCCCCACCGTGGCCGCCCAGGCCGATGACCCCACCAGCCTGCTGAACAGCGTCAAGTCGCTGCTGGCCTTCCGCCATGCCCACAAGGACCTGAACTCCGATGCGCCGTTCAAGGTACTGTACGCACCCAAGGCCAAGGATGACTACCGTCCCTTTGTCTGGCAGCGCGGCGACCTGATCTGCGCCGTCAACCCGGCAGGCGTCTCCATTGAGCTGCCGCTGGAACTGGCCGAGGATCTGAAGATTCAGTACACCATCGGCCAGGCCGAGATCGTCAATGATACCCTGTCCCTGGGGGCACAGAGTTTTGTAATTTTGGGGTGAAATGAAAAACCGCTCTGCAATTTTCCTATAAACATCCACGGGCGGATATGAGATTTGCCCCCTACGTGTAGGGGCCGATGTCCGCATTGGCCCGCGGGGTGTCGAGGACGCCGCCCCCTACAACAAAACAAACCCGCAATCTCGATGTTATAACCGGGATTGCGGGTTTTGCTATACCATTATAATGTCTTAATTAAAACTTCCTCCATCCCGCGCTTCGGTACGCAGTAGTTGCGGTTTTCATCGAGATAATACTTCACACTGCCGTCCTGTATTTCCACCAGGTGGCTCTCATGCGTCGGATACCCCAGTGCGACCATATAGCACAGCCGCAGTCCCTCGGGCAGACCCAGCAGCTTGGTCAGCGCGGGCCGGTCGATGGCCCCCATGATGCAGCTGCCAACGCCGTGTGCCCAGGCGGCAGCGGTCAGGCTGCCCAGCGCCAGGCCAATGTCCACATCGTTCGCACCGGGCAGACGGTCATCCTGCAAGATGGCGATAAACGCGGTGGGCTGCTCGTCGGGCTGCGGCGTGCCTTGCTCGCGGGGCAGGTAGGCGGCCCAATGCACCAGCGGCTGCACGGCGGCCACGGCGGCGGGGCTTTCCACAATACAATACCGCACGGTCTGGCGGTTCGCGCCGCAGCTGGCAATGCGGGCCGCATCAACGGCTTCGGTCAGAATCTCGGGCGCAACAGCCCGCTGTGCAAACCGCCGGTAGGTGCGGCGGCTGCGCAGAAATTCCATCATATCCATTTGGGAGCACTTCCTTATTATATAGAGTTCGTATTTTCATTATAACACGTTTCCTGTTCACGCATCAATCACCGTTGCCGTTTTCCCAATGCCCACCGTCGCTTCGGCGATCTTCCGCCAGCTCGCGCACCCGCATACGCCGTCGGCGGTCAGGCTGAACCGCCGCTGGCAGGCTTTCAGCGCGTTTTCGGTCGCCTTTCCGAAGATGCCGTCCAGTGTGTTGGTGGAATACCCCAGCGCGTTCAGCGCGTCCTGCAGGATCAACACATACGTGCTGCGGCTGCCGCGCCGCAGGGTGGGGTAGCCCGCTGTGGTGCTGCGGCACGCAGGCTTGCCGTACCGCCTGTCAAAATGGACCCAGGTCGGCGTCATCGAAAGCGGCTCCACATACCCCCACGCCCCGGTCCGCGCGGCGGCCTTGTAAATCTTGCGGCGGTTCGCAGCGGTGGTGCTCTGCCCCACGTCAAAGGCCACGCCCGCGTAGTGCTGGCTCGTCGTGCCGTGGCCACCCTCCCAGATGCGCTTGAAAGCGTACCCCACCGGGATGCCGCTGCCGTAGGTGCGGCGGGTCAGGTTCCACGCCTCCATGGCGGCAGTCGTCGTCCACAGTACGTTGGCTTTGCTGGACCCGCGGAACTCCCGAACCCGCAGTGTTGTGTCGGCGCTGTACGGCATCGGGTCGTTCTCGCCCAAATTGTAGCGGAAAAACTTGTTGTCGTAGGAATCGTACACATAGACTTTTGGCATACCCTATCCCTCCTGACATTCGCGGCAAAGTCCCTGCGCGGCCAGGCGCAGGCTTTCCCAGGTGTCGGCGTCCACAACGCCCAGCGGCTCCAGTCCGGCAGTCAGCTGGTAGCTTTCCAGCGCGGCCTGGGTCGCGGCGTCAAACTGGCCGCTCTCGGGTACAAAATCGGCGGTCTGGTCGACGGAGGCCACTACATTGAGCCAGCGCTGCACCTGTAAAACGGCAGGGCCGGAGCTGCCCAGCGCCAGCGCCTCGGCGGGCCATACGCCGCCCGGTTTCGGGCTGGCCCCGGCGGGGCTGGCAGCCAGCAGGTCAAGCGCTGCCTGGCGGAACACAGCCCAATCGCCGGCGGTGACAACGCCGGTCTCGTCCAGCCCAAAGTACCGCTGCGCACTGCGCACGGCAATTTCCAGCTCGGGGTCAAAGGTACTGCCCGGTGTGCCGCCGGCCGTAAAGTTGATCTCCGGTATCCACTGGCTCAAGAACAGCAGCATCCGGTTCAGCCGCAGCACCTCCGCGCCTGTATCGCCGGGGCGCAGTGGCGCATCGGGTGCAGGCAGGCTGACCGTGCGCACCACCGGCCCGCTGGTGTCCAATGCCAGTGCGGCGTCATACAGGCTTTGGAAGGTCAGCCGTCCCACCACGCCGTCCACGGTCAGCCCGGCGCGAGTCTGCCACGCCTTGACAGCCCGGGTCGTCGCTGCGCCGAACTTTCCATCCACGGTCACGGTGGGCACATCGCTGTAATAGGCTGCCAGCCGCCGCAGGTAATACTGCACAGCCCGCACCGCGGTCCCGCGGCTGCCCTCCCGCGTCGTGGCCGTGAACTGCCCGGGTGCGACATTGGTCGCCACGATTTTGTTTGCCACCGCCAGGCCAACCTCTTTCAGCTTATTCCAGGTGCTGCGCCCGACGACGCCATCAGCCGTCAGCCCGAACAAACTCTGGAACGCCGTCACCGCACTGACTGTTGCTGCGCCGTAGCTGCCGTCCACGGTCACGGTGCGCAGGGCACTGTAATTGTCTGCTGCCAGCCGCAGCCAGAACTGCACGAGCCGTACCTCCATGCCGGTATCTCCGCGCCGCAGTGCCGTCCCGGGCCAGGCTGTGCCGCCCAAATCGCTCTGCGTGTCCACCCACGCGGCGTACAGCGCGTTCCAGGTCGTCTGCCCGACAACGCCGTCCGCCGTCAGGCTTTGCTTTTGCTGGAACGCCCGCACGGCCCGCTCAGTCGCTGCGCCGTAGCTGCCATCCACGCTCACGCGTACCAGCGACGAATCGAACTGCGCCAGGTCGGAAAGCCAGAACTGCACCTGCTCCACGCTGCTGCCAGTGCTGCCGCGCCGCAGTACGGTCCCCGGCCAGCCGCCCGTGCTTTGGATGCCCTCGGCGGTCTCGCCCTCGCTGGTCAGTTCGGCCAGGTCCTTGACGCTGACGTAGACATAGCTGATTTTGTACCACGTCGCCTTGCCCACAATGCCGTCCGCCGTCAGGCCGAACTGCTTCTGGAATTTTTTCACGCTGTTCTCGGTCGCCTCGTCGAACGTCCCGGTCACGGCGGGCTTGCCGAAAGATGGGTAGTCCTTCGCGATGCGGGACAGCTGCTTTTGCAGGATGCGCACACTCGTCCCGGTGTTTCCGCGCCGTAAGGGGCTGCCCGGGTAGCTGGACGGAATGGCCGCAATGTTGTTGGTCGTCACCAGCTGCACGCGGTTCCCATAATAGTAGCGCAGGATTTGCAGCGCGTTCAGCCCCTCCCGTGCACGGTCAACCGTGCCCCACTGCTTCATGCCCGGGCAGGTCACAGTCTTGCCGTCGCAGTACTCGGTAAAGTACGGTTCGGCGTCGCCGCTGCGCTGCACAAAGGTGTTGAACAACTCGGCGGTCAGCCGCTCCATGACCGCAAACACCGTGCGGCCGTTGACATACGCCTGGTCGTACCCTGGTGAGCCTGTGATGTTGAAACTATATCCCCGGCTGGGGTACCACTCGGTCCAGATGCGGTTCAGCGCCAGGCTGACCTGGGCAATGATGTTGGCGCGCAGGGCCTCTTCCGGCCAGGAAAGCGTACCGCCACAAAATGGCATTGCAACGGCCCGCGAAAAATGCTATACTTAATCCATATAGTTTAAAGACAGGGAAAAGGGGAACGCAGATGAAAATAGGATTCGATAATGACAAATACCTTGCGATGCAGTCTGCCCATATCCGGGAGCGCATTGCCCAGTTTGACAATAAACTCTATTTGGAATTTGGCGGTAAGCTTTTCGACGACTACCATGCCTCCCGCGTGCTGCCGGGCTTCCAGCCGGATTCCAAGCTGCAGATGCTTTTGCAGTTGAAGGAGCAGGCCGAGGTCGTCGTCGTCATCAGCGCCGAGGATATCGTCGCCAACAAGATGCGTGGTGACTACGGCATTACCTACGATGTGGACGTGCTGCGTCTCATCGACGCGTTCCAGGGCGTGGGCCTGTTTGTGGGCAGCGTCTGCGTGACGAAGTACACCGACGCGCCTGAAGTCACAGCCTTTGAACAGAAGCTCAACGCACTGGGCATCCGCACCTTCCGCCATTACAAGATTCCCGGCTACCCCAACGATGTGGCCCATATCGTTAGCGACGACGGCTACGGCAAGAATGATTACATCGAGACCGAGCGCCCGCTCGTCGTCATCACGGCCCCCGGCCCCGGCAGCGGCAAAATGGCGGTCTGCCTGTCGCAGCTCTACCATGAGTACAAGCGCGGCGTCAAGGCGGGCTATGCCAAGTTCGAGACGTTTCCCATTTGGAACCTGCCGCTGAAGCACCCGGTCAACCTGGCCTACGAGGCCGCTACCGCCGATCTGAACGACGTCAATATGATCGACCCCTTTCACCTGGAAGCCTACGGCAAGACTACAGTCAACTACAACCGCGACGTCGAGATTTTCCCGGTCGTCAACGCCATGTTTGAGCTGATTGCGGGCAAGAGCCCCTACCGTTCACCCACGGATATGGGCGTCAACATGGCGGGCAACTGCATCATCGACGATGAAGTCTGCCGCGAAGCCTCGCTGAATGAGATCATGCGTCGGTATTTCAAGTGCCTCTGTGACCAGAAGGCCAGCGGTATTGTCAAACAGGAGCGCTTTAAGCTGGAACTGCTGATGAACCAGGCAGGCATTGCGCTGGGCCAGCGCGAGGTCGAAAAATGCGCCCACGCAACGTCGGAGACTACCGACGGCAAACCCGCCGCCGCCATTGAACTGGCCGACGGCACCATCGTCACCGGCAAGACCGGCCCGCTGCTGGGCGCGGCATCCTCTGCGTTGCTGAACGCCCTCAAGAAATTGGCGGGCATCGACCAGGAGATCGATTTGGTGTCCGCCCGCGCTATCGCGCCGATCCAGACGCTGAAAACGAACTACCTGGGCAGCAAGAACCCGCGCCTGCACACCGACGAGATTTTGATTGCCCTGTCCAGCTCGGTTTCCGAGAATGAGTACGCCGCCAAGGCCATGGAGCAGATTCCCAACTTGAAAGGTTGCGATATCCATTCCACGGTCATCCTGTCCAGCGTTGACGCCGATACCCTGAAAAAGCTCGGCATGTACCTGACCTGTGAACCCACCTACGAAGAAGACGACCGTATGTACCATAAAAAGTAAGCAAAAGGGAGAGGAACAACCTCTCCCTTTTGCAGTAGGGGAGGGATTTATCCCTCCCGGCGGCCATCCCCTTATTGCCACATAATCTTTCGTAACCCCGGTAGGGGCCGGGCGCGCCCGGCCCTCCACCTTGCCGTTACTGCAATTTAATCTTCCATATTGTAGGGAGGGGACTTGCCCCTCCGCTGCACATTGCCTTTATTGCCCCTTACTC
>ENA-ORCP01000482-ORCP01000482.1-human-gut-metagenome-genome-assembly--contig:-NODE-482-length-35797-cov-21.534323_pt1 | contig 35797 bp, 26 predicted proteins | sample MGYA00242990_ERZ507991 | MGnify/ENA primary metagenome ERZ507991 (study PRJEB26167, sample SAMN06115496) | human gut metagenome | host: Homo sapiens | place: China:Henan | collected 2015-05-07... | reverse complement strand
ATCGCCGCCCGCGGCATTGACATCAGCGAGCTGTCCCATGTGTTCAACTACGACCTGCCCGAGGTGCCCGAGACCTACGTCCACCGCATTGGCCGCACGGCCCGTGCCGGTGCCGACGGCACTGCCGTCAGCTTCTGCGCCCCGGAGGAAAAGGAATATCTGGCCGGGATCGAAAAGCTGAACCGCCGCCAGATCCCGGTGGTCTCCGGCCATCCCTGGGACGGCGTGCCCGCCCCTGTCAAGGCTGCGCCCCCGGTGCGGGGCAAAAAGCCCAAGGCGGAAGCAGAGCAGCCTGCCAAAGCAGAAAAGGCAGCCAAGGCCGAAAAGTCCGCTGCCCCCAAGAAGGAAAAAGCGGCTGTAAAACAGCCCAGCCCCAAGAATACCGAACCGAAAGAAGGAACATCCATGGAGGAAAACCAGAAGCGCACTTCCGGCGGCCGCAATGAGAACCGCCGCTCCAATAACAGCCGCACCCGCCGCGAGGGCAATGCCCCGCAGCCGGCCAACCGCGGCAGCAACGCCCAGCCCAAATTCGACCCCCACTTTGTGAGCGCCCCGGAGGCTACCCCCCTGCGCCCGGTCAAAAAGGCTCCGGCTGCGCAGCCTGCCGCAAAGCAGGCCGCCCCGGTGCAGAACGGCCAGAACAGCCAGCGTCAGCGCGGCGGTCAGCCTGCCCGTGCCGAGCAGCACACCGACCGCAATGACCCGCGCACCGAGCAGCGGGCGGAGCGGAACAGCCTCAATGCCCGCCCGGCCCAGAACAGCCAGAGCCAGCAGGGCAGCCGCAATAACCGCAATGCAGTGCAGAGCAGCCGTCCGGCCCGCCCCGCCAAGAGCGAGGCACCCCGCGGCCGCAGCCGGAACACCGCCCCCGCGCGGGACGAGGACCCGGGCCTGATGCTGATCAGCCGCCGCCCGCCCCAGCAGAAGTTCACCAACTTTGAAGAGTATATGACCGCCCACGGCGGTGCCACCGCACCCATTGAGGATCACACCGATGAAACCTGAGCCGTTTGCCCCCTGGCAGTGCCCGCTCTGCGGCGAACCCCTGACCGGGGACACTGCCCTGAAATGCGGCAGGAACCACAGCTTTGACCGGGCAAAAGAGGGGTACTGGCACTTGCTGCCGGTGCAGAGTATGCGCACCAAGGCCCCGGGCGACAGCAAAGAGATGGTCGCCGCCCGCCGTGCCTTCCTGAACGCCGGGTATTACGGCATCTTCGGCAGGGCACTGGGGGAACTGTGCCTTGCGTACGGCGCTGCCGCCGGGGCAGATGCACCGCTCCACCTGCTGGATGCGGGCTGCGGCGAGGGCTGGTACGACCGCTGCATTGCACAGGCCTTTGCGCAGGCGGGCAGGCCGGTGCAGCTGGCGGGCTTCGATATTGCAAAGCCTGCGGTGCGTCTGGCTGCAAAGGCACTGCCTGCCGCAAAATACGCGGTGGCATCCAGCTTTGCCCAGCCTGTCCGCACCGGATGGGCCGACCTGCTGCTCAACTGTTTCTCGCCCTTTGCGCAGGAAGAGTTCCGGCGCGTGCTGCGCCCGGGCGGACGGATGATCTATGTCGTGCCCGGTGCAGAGCACCTCTACCAGATGAAGGCTGTCCTCTACGACACGCCCTATAAAAATCCGGTGCAGGAGGTGGCCTATGAGGGCTTCCGTCCCATCGGGGAGCGGGAGGTCTCGGGCAGCATCACGGTGCCTGCCGGGCAGCTGGAGGCGCTGTTCGCCATGACCCCCTATTACTGGAAAACGCCGCGAGATGGCGCAGCCCGCCTGGCCGCCCTGCCCGAGCTGACCACGGATATCGCGTTCCGCTTCCTTGTGTTTGAAAAAGAGTGATCGAAAAGCCCCCGGCCTGTGAGGATATGAAGTGCACTCCGTCAAGTAGACAGAAAAAAATAATATAAGATTTTTGTTCGCCGTTTCCACAAGGAGACGGCGAATTTTTTGTGCAAATCGGCGTTAGGCGCTCGATTCATGGCACGGACGTGAGCTTGCAGCGTCCAACACGAGACATTTTTTTGATATTTTACTTCCGCTGTATCGTGATTGTTCTTGCTTGACATGAAAATACCCCCAGAGTACTCAGAGTTTTCTTTTTACTCTGTCTACTCTAGGGGTAGCATATCACATACGCCGACCGGCTTTTTGCGTGCAATTACCGTAAAAATTCGTGATTTTTCCGCACGATATCCGGGGAAACGTGCTGGCTGCTTGCACCCGGCGGCAAAGTGTGTTAAAGTGGGACCAAGTAAAAATTTTGAGAGAAGGAGCACCGCTATGAAATACGATTTCACTTCCATCATGGACCGCCACGGCAAGGATGCCATTGCAGTGGATGGCCTTGGCACCGGCTTTGCCCCCGCCGCCCCCAAGGAGGGCTTTGATGCCATCCCCATGTGGGTGGCCGATATGAACTTCCCCACCGTGCCCACCATCCAGGAAGCCATCATCGAGCGCACCAACCACCCCGCGTTTGGCTACTTCAACCCCACCGATGAGTACTTCGATTCCATCATCCGGTGGCAGGCAAAGCGCAACGGCGTGCAGGGCCTGACCAAGGAGTGCATCGGCTACGAGAACGGCGTGCTGGGCGGCGTGATCAGCGCCCTGAACTGCGTCTGCTCCAAGGGCGACAAGATCCTGATCCACAGCCCCACCTACATCGGTTTCACCATGAGCCTGAAGAACAACGGCTACGAGGCTGTCCACAGCCCGCTGGTCAAGGATGAAAACGGCGTGTGGCGGATGGACTTTGAGGACATGGAAAAGCACCTGAAAGAGGAAAAGATCCATGCCGCCATCATGTGCAACCCCCACAACCCCTGCGGCCGTGTGTGGGAGCGCTGGGAGCTGGAAAAGGCCATGGAGCTGTACAAGAAGTACGATGTGTATGTGGTCTCCGATGAGATCTGGTCGGACATCATCCTGAGCGGAAACAAGCACATCCCCACCCAGTCTGTGAGCGAGGATGCCCGCCAGCGCACCGCCGCTTTCTATGCACCCTCCAAGACCTTCAATCTGGCTGGTCTGGTGGGCAGCTACCATATCGTTTACAACAGCTGGTGGCGTGACCGCATGGAAAAAGAGTCCAGCCTGAGCCACTACAACATGATGAACGTTCTCTCCATGCACGCCCTGATCGGTGCTTACAAGCCCGAGGGCTACGAGTGGACCGACGAGCTCTGCGAGGTGCTGACCGGCAACATCGACTTTGCCTGCGATTACATCGAGAAGCATTTCGAGGGCGTGACCGTCTCCAAGCCGCAGGGCACCTACATGCTGTTCGTGGACTGCACCGACTGGTGCAAGGCCCACGGCAAGACCATTGAGGATGTGGAGCACGCCTGCTGGGATGTGGGCGCTGCCATCCAGGATGGCACCATGTTCTTTGGCCCCTGCCACCTGCGCATGAATCTGGCTTCTCCCCGTTCCCGCATCGAGGAGGCGTTCCACCGCATGGACAAGTACGTTTTTAACGCATGATCGCTTAAACACAGCAAAAAGTCCCGACCAGAACGGCTGGGACTTTTTTGCGCTTAATTCAGATCGAAATTGCCCACCAGCAGGTAGTAGAGCGCCTCCACCACCAGCGCTGCCGAAAGCTGGGAAGGCAGCATATCGCTGGCAATGCGCTGGATACGGTTGGAGGCCAGCAGGGTATAGCTGGCGTGGCCTGCCAGCGCCGAGCGCTTGTCGCAGGTGATGAGGATGACCGGTGTGCCGTTCTTCTTGGCGGCACGGGCGGCCGTCTCCAGCGCCTCGCAGCGGCCTGCGCTGGAAATGAGCAGCAGGGCATCTTTTGGGGTCAGTGCCGAAGAAAAAGACCGTGCCTTTTCCGGCACCGGGCTGATCATGCAGCGCTTGCCCAGACTGCCCAGCTTGAGCGAAGCATCCATGGCAACGGGCAGGCTGCTGCCGTTGGCTTCGATCTCAATGATCTCTGCCGCCCGCAGAATGGAAAGCACCTTTCTCAGCTGGACAAGGTTCAAGGCCTGAATGGTGGCCTGAACCTCCTCCTGACGGTTGTTCTGAAGATCGAGCAGGGCCTGATGCAGCGGGTCATTGGGGGGCCTTTTGCGGGCCTCCGTTTCCTGCTGCTCCAGCACATCCCGCGCAAGCTCCAGTTGGAATTTGCGATAATTTGCGTAGCCGAGCTTGTGGCACAGCCGGGTGACCGTGGCTTCGGACGAGTGGCTGGCCTTTGCAAGCTCCGCAGAGGTGGCGACCGAGGCCCACTTTACATCTGCAAGAATGCAGTCCGCAATGCGCCGTTCGGCGCTGTAAAGCTGGAGCCCGGAGCACAGCTGGGTGACGACACTTCCCGGGGAATCGTGCATAGCAATACCTCCCTGTGCGCGCTGTGCATTGGGCACAACGCACAGTACTCTGGGAATAGTATACCGACTTTTTGGTGAAAAATCAATTGAATCTGGCAAGAAAATACAGATCGTTCCAAAATAAACCGGGATTTCTTGACGCAGGGTGCATCAAAACCGGCCTGTGTGTTGGGGGCGGCGTAATGGATCCAGCGGTTTTCTTATGCATGGTGCCGAAAGTGGGAAAAGGACGGAGAAACGCCGCTGAAATTACAAAAAAGGACTGCTCCGCTGGAGCAGTCCTTTTTACGTTTTGAGGGGCGGGAAGGCGCGATCAGCACCCTTCCTTTTCGGCCAGCTTCCGGCCCATGAGCACGCCCATGACGGAGGCCATCATCAGGCCGCGGGTCCAGCCGGAAGAGTCACCCAGGCAGTGCAGGCCCCGGATGTTGGTGTCGAGGTTCTCGTCCATCTTGACCTTGTTGGAGTAGAACTTCAGCTCGGGGCTGTAAAGCAGGGTCTCGTTGGCGGCAAAGCCGGGCACGACCATATCCAGCATCTTGATGAACTCGATGATGTTGGTCATGGCACGGTAAGGCATGGCGGCGGTGATATCACCGGCCACGGCATCCTTCAGGGTGGGCTTGACGTTGGATTGCGCCAGCTCCTTGGGCCAGGTGCGCTTGCCGTCCAGAATGTCGCCGTAGCGCTGGACTAGGATGTGGCCCGCGCCCAGCATGTTGGTCAGCTCACCCACCTTCTGGGCGTAGGCGATGGGCTGGTTGAAAGGTTCGGTGAAGTTGTGGGAGACGAGGATGGCCAGGTTGGTGTTCTCGCTCTTCTTCTCCTTGAAGCTGTGGCCATTGACCACGGCCAGATCGTTGTCGTAGTTCTCCTGAGCCACAAAGCCGCCGGGATTCTGGCAGAAGGTGCGCACCTTGTTCTTCCAGGGCTTGGGGTAGCCGATGAGTTTGGACTCGTACAGCACCTTGTTCACCTTTTCCATCACCTCGTTGCGGCACTCCACGCGCACGCCGATGTCAACGGTGCCGGGCTTGTGGGCGATGTGGTGCTCGGCGCAGATCTTCTCCAGCCAGTCGGCACCGCGGCGGCCCGTGCCGATGACCACGGTATCGGCATAAACAGCATGGGCTTCCTCGTCCTTGGGTCCCTTGATGAACACGCCCTTGCACTCCTCGTTCTCCAGGATGATGTTCTCACACTCGGTGCTGAACAGCATCTCCACGCCGTTGTCGGCCAGATAGTTCTGGATGGCCAGATACAGCTGCTGGGCCTTCTCGGTGCCCAGATGACGGATGGGGCAGTCCACCAGCTTCAGACCGGCGTGGATGGCGTTCTTCCGGATCTCCTTGATGTCCTCGCCGGTGTAGATGCCCTCCACATGGGGGTCGGCACCGAACTCGAGGTAGATCTTATCGGTGTAGTTGATCAGCTTCTGCGCAAACTCCTCGCCGATCAGGCTGGGCAGGTCGCCGCCCACCTCATAGGAAAGGCTCAGCTTGCCGTCGGAGAACGCGCCAGCACCAGAGAAGCCGGTGGTGATGGCGCAGGTGGGACGGCAGTTGACGCAGTGGCCCAGCTCGGCCTTGGGGCAGTGGCGCTTTTCCACCGGCTTGCCCTTTTCCACCAGCAGGATCTTTTTCTTGCTGCCGTGGCGCAGCAGCTCTACAGCGGTGAAGATGCCGGCCGGACCGGCACCCACAATGATCAGATCGTATTTTTCCATAGTTTTTGATTTCCCTTACTATCAGATTTAGAATATTCTCTTTTGGCAGCGTCCTCGCCCTCTCAGGCCGCTTCGCGTCCAGCTCCCCCAAAGGGGGAGCCTCTGGCAGAACGACTCACCTTGCGGGGAATCGCGAAAGCCTCTCCCTTTGGGAGAGGTGGCAGCGCGTCAGCGCTGACGGAGAGGGCGAGCTCGTTAATCGTTGCGGTCTTCCTGCTCCACTTCCGCGCTCTCATCCACATGATCCAGCTCCACGGCGGAGGCTTCCACATCGGCAGGAGCGATATCGGGGGCGATCACGCCGTCGCCGTTCAGGTCCTGACCGGTCAGGGATTCCAGCATGGACTGGGTCTCGGGATGGAGCTTGGAAAAGCGGCGGATGGCCAGCACGGTGTACAGGGCACTGAGCAGGTTGATGGCACCCTCGATGATGAGGATGATGCCAATGGCCATGACCAGCGTCTCCATGGTGCCAAAGGGGTTCAGGATCATCACCACGCCCAGCACCACGCTGAGCACCGGCAGCAGCAGGAAGCCCTTCCAGCTGGGGTACTCACAGCGGCGCAGGTCCAGAGCGTTCTGGATGCGGCCCAGGCTGTCGAAGATGACGAACAGGCCGAACACGATGGGCAGGATGCGCACCACGATGTCGCTGCGGAGGATCAGGAACGCGCCCAGGCCCAGGCAGATGATGCCCGAGATGAGGGTGAGCTGGCTCTGGAAGATGCCGCGCTCCACGGCAAAGTAGCGCACCAGCTGAACGGCGGCGCACACCAGCACCACGCCGCCCAGGGCGTAGCAGACCACGTTGAGGGCGGTGGAGGGCCGCATGAGCAGGAAGATGCCCAGCCCCAGGTAGAGCACGCTCATCAGGATCAGATTCCATTTCAACTTCTTTGCCATAAAAGGTCACGTTCCTTTCTTGTGTCGGACAGGTTCTGAAACGGTTTACTGTACAGCGGCAGCGTTGTCGTACATGGGCTCGATGATCTTTTTGTCCAGGCGGGCAAAGAACACAAAGCTCAGGGTCACACTGACCAGCTCTGCAATGACGAAGGACCACCACACCATATTCACGTTGCCGGTCTTACTCAGCAGCCAGGCGGCGGGCAGCAGGACCACCAGCTGGCGGCAGACCGAGATGATCAGGCTGAACATGCCGTTGCCCAGCGCCTGGAAGGTGGAGGACAGGATGATGCTCATGCCGGCCAGCAGGAAGTGGAAGCAGATGATGCGCAGGGCAGGCTTGCCGATGGCCAGCATGGCCTCGCTGGCGGAGAACAGGCCCAGCAGCTTGTCGGGCAGGAACTGGAACAGCAGGAAGCCGACCAGCATGATGGCCTCGGCATAGAACATGGCGCACTTGATGGTCTTTTTGACGCGGTCGGGCTTGCGGGCACCGTAGTTGTAGCCGATGATGGGCACCATGCCGTTGTTCATGCCAAAGATGGGCATGAACACGAAGCTCTGCAGCTTGAAGTAAACGCCGAACACGGCCACGGCGGTGGCGGTAAAGGCCATGAGGATCTGGTTCATCAGGAAGGTCATCACGCTGCCCACGCACTGCATGGCGATGCTGGGCAGGCCGACAACGTAGATCCGCTTGATGGCTTCGGCGCTGGGGCGGAAGCCCTTGAAATCCAGCTGGATATCGGGGTTCTTGCGGAGGTTGAGGTAGAAGGAGACCCCTGCGCCGCAGAACTGGCCGATGACGGTGGCCAAGGCTGCACCGGTGGTGCCGGACAGGGCCTCGCCGCAGTAGCCGAAGATGAAGATGGGGTCAAGGATGATGTTGACGACGGCACCCACCAGCTGGCTGATCATGCTCAGGGTGGTGCGGCTGGTAGCGGCCAGCAGCTTCTCGTTCATCACCTGCATGAACATGCCCAGGCTGAGCACGCAGCAGATGGTCAGGTAGCGGATGCCCTGCTCGGCGATGTCGGCATCGGCGGTCTGGGCGTAGAAGTAGGGGCGCACAACGGTCAGGCCCAGCACCAGAAAGACCAGGTAGCTGCACAGTGCCAGGAACAGGCCGTTCTCGGCGGTCTTGTTGGCACGGTACTGGTTCTTTTCGCCCAGGCTCTTGGAGAGCAGGGCGTTGACACCCACGCCGGTGCCGATGCCCACGGCGAACATCAGGTTCTGCAGCGAAAAGGCCAGAGAGACGGCGGTCAGGGCGTTCTCACTGACACGGGCGACAAAGATCGAGTCCACCACGTTGTACAGTGCCTGCACCAGCATGGAGATCATCATCGGGATGCTGAGCTTGATCAGCAGCGGGTTGACATCCATGGTGCCCATGATATTTTCGGGTTCGGAAAGATTGAGCTGTTTGTTTTCCACGATTTCTCCTTTTGACGTTGAATGATAGACGAGGGTTTATGCTTGAACAGGAGGGCGATGCCGTTGCCCAAAACGTGGGCAGAGCACAAAAGCACCCTACCCACGAAGCAGCATTGTTTTTTGGGCCGTCCGGCCCGGCGGGGATCACTCAGCCATGGTCTTTTCCTTGGCAGCGACAGCGTCCAGGATCATCTTGACGCAGGTCTCGCGGCCCAGGGCGGCGTTGATGGCCAGATCATAGTTGTGGGCATCGCCCCAGCGGTTCTGGGTGTAGTAGTTGTAGTAGGCAGCACGGTTGCGGTCGGTCTTTTCGATCTCTTCCTTGATGCCCTTCTCGTCGTGTGCTTTGACCAACGGGTCGGTCTTGGCCAGCTCACGCCGCCATTCCACCGGTGCGTAGATGAACACGCGCAGCACATCCTTGCGCTCCCGCAGCACATAGTCACCGCAGCGGCCCAGAATGACGCAGGGGCCTTCCTCGGCCAGCTGCTTGATGATGCGGCTCTGCAGGATGAACACCTGATCACCCAGCGGGAGCTCGTTGCCCATGGTATACAGGCTGTACAGCAGGCTGTGGGTGCGGCGTTTTTCGCTGGCGGCTACGGCTTCCTCCGAGAGGCCGGAGTGCTTTGCGGCCATGGTGATCAGCTCCTTGTCGTAGAGCTTGATGCCCAGTGCGTTTGCAACATCCTCTGCGATGTAGTTGCCGCCGGTGCAGTACTCACGTCCAATGGTGATGATCGTTTTTGCCATAATGTGTTCCTCCCTATGTTGTGGTTTCTATCCCGAAAAGCGCTTTGCGCTGCCGGCTCAGAGGCCGGGCTGCACGGTGCTTGGGTCCTGTTGGGGTGCGGCAGGCTCTGCCGCGGGCTTGGGGGGCGCGGGGAGACGGACTTCCGCCACCCGCATCCGCCCGGTCTGGTCCACCGCGTACACGCTGCAGCGGCCGCCTGCGGCCAGCTGTTCGGGCGGGAAGAGCAGCCCGCCCTCGGGCGTGCGCTCCATCCGGCGGAAGGTGCGGTGGGCAGTGGTGGCGTGGGCCACGCCATCGTGGACGGCATAAGCCGCCCAGCCGGAAAAATCCTCCGGCAGCGGGTCCTGCTGGCCCCGCTGCTCAAAGAAATAGCTGCCATCCTCGGCGCGGGTCAGGTCGCACCGCACCCGGTTGGGCAGGTCGGCGGCCACTTCCCGCTGCTTGGGCCGCAGGGCAATGGCCCGGCCCGTGAAGTATCGCATAAAATCCGCCAGCGCCATGGTGCAGTTCACGGCACCGTCGCTGTCGGCAGTGGGGTCGTTCAGCAGCACGAAATCCGCCAGAACGGCATCATCGTGCCCGAAGCCCCGCAGGCCCATCCAGACCCCCACGGGGTCCCGCTGGCCCCGGACGCGGCGCTCCACCCGGACTGCGATGGAGCAGTCATCGTGGATCTGGGCGCGCAGGTCGGCCAGATCCATCCAGGCTTGCCAGCAGGGGTAGCCGCAGCAGCCCGCCGCCGCAGCCGCAAAGGCGGCATTGCCGGTGGAGCTGGTGGCTTTGTCCTCCATGGCGTAGGCCACTTCCTCAGGCAGGATATCCTCGCCGTAGCGGTTCATCAGGGCCGCCATCACAAGGGGAAGGTCCATCTCACGGCCAAAGCTGGGGTCGTGGGCGCTCAGGCAGTATTCCGGCAGGTAGAGCCGCCGGTTCAGCGGGTGGCCGTTGTGCTTCTCCCAGGCAAGGGGGCGTACGGCGGCGGCCAGCAGCCGGACAGCCGGGGTTGCCTTGTCATCGTTGGTGGAAAGGTTCACCTGCAGCTGGATGCCGGTGCCGCCGCCCGGTGTGGCAACGGTGACGGTGTCCCCCATCAGGAACACCAGCCCGTCCTCGCTCTGGGCTTTGATGCTGCAGCGGGGGTAATCCGGTGCCCACTTGCCAAAGCTGAGCCAGCCGGTCCAGGTGTTCCCGGCATAGACCCGGCAGCGCACCTCGACCATGGTGTTGTGGGGGGCGCTGGCGTTCCAGCTGACATTCAGGTTGCAGAAGGCCGGCATGGCGAACTCCGGGGTGGTATAGCTGCCGTAGGGCAGATAGCGGCCGGCGGAGGAATCCAGCACCACCGCGCCGCTTTCCAGCGCCACATTGTCCAGTGCGCCCCGGGAGAAGGTCTCGGTGCCGTGCAGCACCAGATTGTTCCGTTGTTCCATCCGCACTTCTCTCCTTTGCGCGCTGTGGACGGCGCAGTGTTATTCTTCGGGGGTATCCTCGCCGCGCTCGGCGCGCAGCTCCTTTTCCAGCTGGGCATCGTGGAGCTTCTGGATGCTCTCCTCAATGTGGAACACCCGGTTCAGGTCGCCGTAGACGATCTGGCAGCAGATCTCGCACTGGAACCAGAAGCCGAACACCAGCATCAGCAGCAGGCCCAGCGGCATGCACAGGATCACCAGGCCCCAGAACAGGATGGTGACCAGCGCTGCAGCCAGCGCGTGGGGCAGGAACGCGATCATGCAGTTCAGGCTGTTTTTCAATGTCAGGCGCAGGGGCTGATCCAGCAGCACGATCTGGGGCCACATGTAGGAAAACAGCATGTGGAACAGCACAAGGTTCAGCACCGTGGCCACCCACATGGGAACGCCCACGTTGGTGCCGTGGTACAGCATGTTGAAGCAGAAATAGACCAGGAAGATCTGCACCGTGACGACCACGCAGTACAGGATGCCGGGCAGGATGCTGGCCTTGAAGTTCTGCCGGAAGGCCCGGCGGTAAGTCGTCCACCAGTAACCGGCCTCGTCACGCAGGGCGCGCAGCACCGTATCATACATGCCGGCCAGCGCGGGGCCTGCAAGGATGCCGCCCGCGATGGCGCTGACGATCATTACGGTCAGATTGTTCATCAGGAAGCCGATGTACACCAGGCAGATCACCGGCAGAAAGCCGATGCAGGTGAGCAGGTTTGCAAGGAACATGCCGCTCATATCGCGGCCCACCAGCTCAAAAAAGCGGCCTATGCCCGTTTTGCGGGGCGTGTCCTTTTCAACGCCCGGCCCGTCCTTGAAATCTTTAGAAGAAGGAAATAAACCCATTTGTTCCGGAATACCTCTCTTTTGTAATGGGCAGCAATGCCATTGTGCTACCTTTCTGCTTATAAATATACCCGGATTTTGTGGATTTTGCAAGCTAAAAAGCACGTATTTGTAAAAAAAGTGTGTTCTCTCCCATTTTGCCCCAAAGTATGTTACAATGATACTGGCCTTTTGGGCCGGAAGGAGGAAAGGAATTTGAGCATTTTACGCACCATTGCGTTATTCGTTTATCTGTTTGGCTATATGATCGTGCACTATGCCACCCTGCGCCGGGCCGAGCGTGCCCTGGCTGCCGGGGATCTGGACACGGTGGAGCGGATCGTCAAGGCCAATATCCCCCGCTGGAGCCGGGGCATCCTGCATGTCACGGGGGCCCGGATGACGGTGGAAGGGCGGGAGAATATCCCGGCGGGGCCCTGCGTGTTCGTGGGCAACCACCGCAGCTACTATGATATCCCCATCCTGCTGACCGCGCTGGACGCGCCCCACGGCATTCTGGCAAAGGAGGAACTGGAAAAGATCCCCCTGCTCAACCGCTGGATGAAGCTGCTGGGCTGTGTGTTCGTCAAGCGGGATGACATCCGCGCTTCCGTCAAGGCCCTGAACGATGCCACTGCCATCGTGGAGAGCGGCCGGAGCTTCGTCATCTTCCCCGAGGGCACCCGCTACAAGGGCGAAGAGGGCGGCGCGGGCGAGTTCAAGGCCGGTGCCTTCCGCATTGCCATCAAGACGGGGGTGCCCGTGGTGCCGGTGGCCATCTCCGGTGCGCGGGGCCTGTTTGAGGGCCACGGCCTGCGGGCCACACCCGGCGATATCCGGGTGCGCATCCTGCCCGCCATCCAGACCGCAGGCATGAGCAAGGCCGAACAGAAGCAGCTGCCCGATGCCGTGCGCCAGACCATTCTGGCCCAACTGTAAGGAGAACTATGGCAAGCTATCGTTACGAGCGGGACATCGACCCCGCAGACCTTACCCCGCGGGCGGAAAAACAGTATACCCGCAAAGAGCGCTGGGCCAACTGGTGGGATTATAACCTCAAGTGGGTCCTCCTGATCGGCATTGCAGCGGCTTTTGTAGCATACAGCTTCATCGGGCAGTATTTCTTTACCACCAAGCCCGATTATAATGTGGCGGTGGTGGCCCCCTGCTACCTGCCGGATGATACCGTGACCGCCCTGCAGGAGCAGCTGGCCCGGTACGGCGAGGACCTGAACGGCGACGGCAAAACGGTCGTGACCCTGAATGTCTACACGCTGGATTATTCTGCCGGGGATACCCAGACCGAGAGCGATGCCTACCTGACCATGGCGGGCACCACCAAGCTGGCCACAGATGTGGCGGGCGGCTTGAGCTCGGTGTTCCTGCTGTATGACCCGGCGGGCTTTCAGGAGAGCACCGGCGCTCTGCGGTATCTGGACGGCACCCTGCCCGAAGCCGGAAGCGACAGCGACTGGTGGAACATGGTCTACCGCTGGACGGACTGCCCGGTGCTGACCGGGCTTGACCTGGGCGAGTACCGGGCCGACACCACCCACGCCCAGGGCGGTGACAGCCAGACCTATCTCGCGGATTTCTACATCGGGATGCGCGGGGCATGGAACACCGGCACCGAGGAGAACCTTGCGGGCGGCGAGGAGCTCTGGCAGGCACTGACCGCCGGGGCAGTCTCCACCGTGGAAGCGGAGGGGTGAGCCGATGCGGTTTCGCCTCCTGCGCCGGGAAAAAGGCGCGCCCCGCCGCCCGGCCCCCGTGCCGGAACCGCCTGCCGCGCCTGTTCCGCCCCGTGCCGCTGAGCTGGAAAACCCCTATGGGAGATACTATGGAACGGCGCGAAGCCGGGAAGATCTGAAACGCTGAAGAGGTGCTGCCCATGGGCGGCACCTCTTCAATTCTATTCGCTTTTTGCAGGTGCTAGTTGAAAAGTTATCCGCCCTGAAACCCTGCGCCCTTTGTTGTTTCCGTGTCCGAGTTATGGTATACTAATCCAGTATCACGAAATGCAAAGGATGTGGAATGATGGACGCACTGGAACAGGCCCGCCGGGAGATCGACATGGTGGATGCCCAGCTGGCTGCCCTGTTTGAGCGGCGGATGAAGGCGGTGCTCAGCGTGGCGGAATACAAAAAGGTCCACGGCCTGCCCATCTTTGATGCCGCCCGCGAAAAGGTGGTGCTGGACAAGGCCGAAGCGCGGATCGGGGACCCGGCCCTGCGCCCCTATTACCGGGATCATGTGCAGAACATGATGGACGTGGCCAAGCAGTACGAGGCCGAGGTGCTGGGCCGCAACCGCGCCGCCTATCAGGGCGTGGAAGGTGCCTTTGCCCACATCGCGCTCCGGGCGCTCTTTCCCCATGCCGAGGCCGTGAGCTGCCCCACCTGGGATGAGGTGTTCGATGCCGTGGAGAAGGGCGATGCCGCCCATGGCGTGGTGCCCTTTGAGAACAGCCACGCGGGGGATGTGTCGGCGGTGCTGGACCTGTGCTATAACCACCCCGGGCTGTGGGTGGTGGATGTCTACGACCTGCCCATCTCCCAGAACCTGCTGGTGCTGCCCGGCACCCAGCTTTCCGACCTGACCCGTGTGTACAGCCACCAGCAGGCCATTGCCCAGAGCGAGACCTTCCTGAAGCAGTTCGGCCTGCCTGCCACGGCCATGCCCAACACGGCCATGGCGGCAAAGTTCGTGGCAGAGAGCGGCGACCGGACCAAGGCGGCCATTGCCAGCGTGGAGACTGCCGCCCTGTACGGGCTGGAGGTGCTGGTGCCCAGCATCAACACCGATGGCGACAACACCACCCGCTTCATCGTCCTCAGCCGCGAAAAGCCCACGGCGGGCAACCGGTTCTCCCTGCTGTTCACGCTGGACAACAAGCCCGGCAAGTTGGCCGAGGTCATTCAGGTCATTGGTGCCAGCGGCTACGATATGGAGTCCATCAAGAGCCGCCCGCTGCCCCACGTCCCCTTTGATTATTATTTTTATGTCGAGCTGGTGGGAGACCCCGCCGCCGAAAAGACCGCCGCGCTGCTGCGCGAGCTGAATCATGTCTGCCGCACGGTACGGCTGTTAGGAGTGTATACGAAATGAGCGATTTCATCGGGACAAAGCTCACCATGAATCTGGGCGAGCGCAGTTATGATATCATCCTGAAAAACGGCGCACTGGAAAATCTGTACCAGTTTGCCCGGCTGGACCGCAAGGTGGCCGTTGTCACCGACAGCGGCGTGCCTGCCGAGTACGCCCAGCGCGTGGCCGACCAGTGCCGGGAATCCACCATCATCACGGTGCCGCAGGGCGAGGCCAGCAAGAGCTTCAAGGTTCTGGAAACGGTGCTCCGGCAGATGCTGGAGTTCAACATGGGCCGCGGCGACCTGGTGGTGGCCGTGGGCGGCGGTGTGGTCGGGGATCTGGCCGGATTTGCCGCTGCCATCTATATGCGGGGCATCGATTTTATCAACTGCCCCACCACCACCCTTTCCATGATCGATTCCTCCATCGGCGGCAAGACCGCTGTGGATCTGGGCGATACCAAGAACATCGTGGGCGCGTTCTGGCAGCCCAAGCTGGTCATCGTGGACCCGGCCACCCTTTCCACCCTGCCCCGCCGCCACTACATCAACGGTCTGGCGGAGGCGGTCAAGGCGGGCCTGCTGGCGGACCCTGAGCTGTTTGCCATCTTTGAAAAGGGCGATATCGATACCCAGATCAGCGAGATCATCTACCGCAGCCTGCGGTTCAAGAAGAACGTTGTGGAGCAGGATGAGACCGAGCGCGGGATGCGCAAGGCCCTGAACTTCGGCCACACCATCGGCCACGGCATCGAGGCCGTCAAGGGCATCAAGGGCCGCCGCACCGTGGGCCTGTTCCACGGCGAGTGCGTGGCGCTGGGGATGCTGCCCATGATCGAATCCAAGGCGCTGCAGAAGCGGGTGCGGGCGGTCTACCGCCGCATTGGCCTGCCCACCCGCACCACCTATAACAAGGAAAAGGTGCTGGCCGAGATGCTGCACGATAAAAAGGCTCAGGGCGGCCAGATCACGGTGATCAAGGTGCCGGGTCTGGGCTGCTGGCGGGCCGAGACCATCCCCGTGGAGGGCCTGCGCCCCCTGCTGGGTGTGGAGGAGTAAGCCATGAAAAACACCTTTGGCAGCGACCTTTCGCTGACCATTTTTGGCGAGAGCCACGGCAGGGCCATCGGCGCGGTGCTGGACGGCATGGCGGCGGGCGTGCCCGTGGAGGAAGCCTTTCTTGCTGCCTGCATGGACAAGCGCCGTGCCCGGGGCGACGGCCTTTCCACCCCCCGTGTGGAGGGGGATGCGGTGCAGTTTTTATCCGGCGTGGTCAACGGCCGCACCACCGGCACCGCCATTGCCCTGATGATCGAAAACCAGAACACCCGCAGCGGCGACTATGCCAAAACGGCTGACCTGCTGCGGCCCGGCCACGCGGATTACACTGCTTACGCCAAGTACCACGGCTATCAGGATGCCCGGGGCGGCGGCCACTTTTCGGGCCGCGTCACCGCCGCGCTGGTGGCGGGCGGTGCTCTGGTGCTGGGCGCTCTGAACCGGGCCGGGATCGAGATCGTGACGCACATCGGGCGGTGTGCCGGGATCGGCGATATCCCCTTTGCGCTGGACGATCCCGCCGCGCTGGCGGCGCAGGCCGAGGCACTGCTGAACAAGTCCGAGGGCTTTGCCCTGCTGGACGGCAGTGTGGAGGAACCCATGAAAGCTGCCATCCGTGCCGCCGGTGCTGAGGGCGACAGTGTGGGCGGCGTGCTGGAGACCGCCATTCTTGGTCTGCCCGCAGGCGTGGGCGAGCCCTATTTCGACAGCGTGGAGAGCAAGCTCGCTCACCTGGCCTTCTCCATCCCGGCGGTCAAGGGCATCGAGTTCGGTTCCGGCTTCGGCTTTGCGGACCAGAAGGGCTCGGAGGCCAACGATGCCTTCCGGATGCAGGGAGAGCGCATCGTCACCGCCACCAACCACAATGCGGGCCTGAACGGCGGCATTTCCAACGGGATGCCCGTGGTGTTCCGCACGGCGGTCAAGCCCACCCCCAGCATCTACAAAACGCAGGGCACGGTGGACTATATGGCAAAGAAGGACGCGGAGCTGTCCATTCAGGGCCGCCACGACCCCTGCATCGTGCCCCGGGCCGCCATTGTGCAGACCTGCGCCGCCGCGCTGGCCGTGGGCGACCTGCTCACCGCAAAATACGGCATGGCCTGGATGGAGGACCCCACCGGCTACCGCAAGGAGGTGCTGTAAATGGAATACGGACTCATCGGCGGGCGGCTGGGCCACTCCTACTCCAAGGTCATCCACGAGATGCTCTGCGGCTACCGGTACGACCTGTGCCCCCTGCCCACGGAAGAGGAAGTCCGGGCCTTTATGACCCGGCGGCAGTTCAGGGCCATCAATGTTACCATCCCCTATAAGCTGGTGGTCATGGAGTACTGCTCCTACATCGACCCCCACGCCAAGGCCATCAACGCCGTGAACACCATCGTCAACAGGAACGGCCTGCTCTACGGCTACAACACCGATTACCCCGGCTTCTCCTACCTGTGCGATGCACACGGGGTGGAGTTCAAGGACAGGACCGTGCTCATTCTGGGCACCGGCGGCACCCACAACACCACCTGGGCCGTGGCCCATGACCGGGGCGCGAAACAGATCTATACCGTCAGCCGCCATCCCGACCCCGAAAAGGGAGAGCTGACTTATGCTCAGGCCCTGACCACCGGGGCGCAGATCATCATCAACACCACGCCGGTGGGCATGTACCCCAATGTGGGCGTGAGCGCCCTGGATATCACCTCCATGCCCGGGCTGGAAGCCGTGATCGATGTCATCTATAATCCCGATAAGACCGAGCTCATCCTCCGGGCCGAGGAGCTGGGGGTGCCCGTTGCCGTCGGCGGCCTGGAAATGCTGGTGGCGCAGGCAGTGTACGCGGCAGAATTTTTCCTCGACCGCAAGTTTGAGGATGCCGGTGCCGAGATCGCCCGTGTGACCAGCGAGCTGCGGCGGGAACAGCTGAACATTGCCCTCATCGGGATGCCCTCCTCGGGCAAATCCACCCTGGGCCGCGCTCTGGCGGAACGGCTGGGCAAGCGGTTCGTGGATCTGGACGAGGAGATCGTCAAGGCCGACGGCCGGAGCATCCCGGACATCTTTGCCGCTGAGGGGGAGGCAGGCTTCCGGAAGCTGGAGGCCGCGCAGACCGCCCGCTTTGCCAGGGAGAACCGGCAGGTCATCTCCTGCGGCGGCGGCGTGGTCAAAGACCCGGCAAACCTCCGGGCGCTCCACGCCAACGGCATCGTGCTCTTTATCGACCGGCCGCTGGAAGATCTGCTGGTGGGCGGCGGAAGGCCCCTTTCCACCAGCCCCGAGGCCCTGAAAACCATGGAAGCCCAGCGCCGCCCGCTCTATCTGGCGGCAGCGGATGCCGTGATCCCCAACAAGACCACCCCTGCGGATGCCGTGACGGCGGCAATGGAGGCGCTGGATGAAATTTTTAGTCATTAACGGTCCCAACCTCAACCTGACTCAGTTCACGGAGCCGGGTATGGAGGGGCAGATCGATTTCAATACACTGCTGGATTATATTGAGGCGGGCTGTGCCCAGATGGATGTTCAGGTGGACTTTTTCCAGTCCAACCACGAGGGTGACCTCATCGATGAGATCCAGTCGGCGGCAGGCCGGGCCGACGGCATCATCCTCAACCCGGGCGGCTACGCCTATTACAGCGTGGCCATTCTGGAAGCGCTGCAGGTGTGCGGCGTGCCCGCCGTGGAAGTAATGCTGGCCGACCCCAGCGGCAAGGAGCCCTTCCGCAGCGTGGATGTGGTCTCCTTTGGCTGTCAGGGCCGCTTTGCAGGCGAGGGGGTCAGCGGATATCTCCATGCCTGCGCCTACCTTGTGCAGCTGCTCCGGCTGGATGGCGGCGCGCAGACGCACCTGGTGCAGTAACAACCCTCTCAGTCTCGCATTCGCTCGCCAGCTCCCCCGAAGGGGGAGCCCTTGGCAAGTAGGGCAGGCTGTGCAGCAAAACGGAAAGCATAGAGACAAAACAGAAGGGAAAAGAAACAAGATGATCATTTCGACCAAAAAAGGCACCCCCAAGGAAGAGCTGGAAAAGATCGTAGACAAATTCGAGAAGCAGGGCCTGGATGTGACCCTGATCACCGGAAAGGATTACAATGTGTTCGGTCTGGTGGGCGATACCACCAAGATCGATGAGCGCGACGTGCTGGCCAACCCCTGGATCGACAACGTCACCCGCGTGTCCGCTCCCTATAAGCGGGCCAACCGCCTGTTCCACCCCGCCGATTCCATCATCGACTGCGGCGGCGTGAAGATCGGCAGGGGCGAGAAGATCGCCGTGATGGCAGGCCCCTGCAGCATCGAGGGTGAGGAGCAGGCACTGCGCATTGCCAACGGCGTAAAGGCGGGCGGTGCAAGCCTGTTCCGCGGCGGCGCTTATAAGCCCCGCACTTCTCCTTACTCCTTCCAGGGTCTGGAGACCGAGGGCATCCTCGATATGGTCAAGGCCCGGGAGGCCACCGGAATGCCCATCGTGTCCGAGCTGATGAGCGAGGACCGGATCCCGGAGTTTGAGGAATATGTGGACGTGGTGCAGATCGGTGCCCGCAACATGCAGAATTTCCAGCTACTCAAGGCCGTGGGCAAGATGCACAAGCCTGTTCTGCTCAAGCGCGGCCTGTGCAACACCATCGAGGAGTGGATCATGTCCGCAGAGTATATCATGGCCGGCGGCAACGAGCAGGTCATTCTCTGCGAGCGGGGCATCCGCACCTTTGAGAAGTACACCCGCAACACCCTCGACCTCTCCGCTGTGCCCATCATCCACGAAAAGACCCATCTGCCCATCATCGTGGACCCCAGCCACGCCACCGGCAAGGCCAATCTGGTTGAGCCGATGATGATCGCCGCTGTGGCCGCCGGTGCCGACGGTCTGGAGGTGGAGGTCCACTATGATCCCCGCCACGCCTGGAGCGATGGCGCACAGTGCCTGACCCCGGATGCCTTTGCACAGGCCATGGCAAAGTGCCGTCAGGTCGCATGGGCCATTGGCCGGGATATGTAACACGATGAACGGCCTCACCCTCTCAGTCAAAGCCTGACGGCTTTGCCAGCTCTCCCAAAGGGAGAGCCTCTGGCGAAACCACAGACCTTGCGGTGGACTGCCAAGGCCTCGCCCTTTGGGAGAGGTGGCAGCGCAAAGCGCTGACGGAGAGGGCGAGCCAGGTAAAGTAACACGATGAACATTACGATAAAATCAAGCCGGACGGTGGGCGGCAACATCGCCGCGCCGCCCAGCAAAAGCATGGCCCACCGGGCGGTGCTCTGCGCGGCGCTGGCAAAGGGGACTTCCCATCTCCATCATCTTGCTTTCAGCAAGGATATCTCCGCCACGCTGGGCGCGGCGGGCCGACTGTGCGCCCGTGTCACCACCGGTGAAAACGACGCAGTGGTGGAAGGGCTGGGCCGCTTTCTGCCGGTTGATGCCCCCGTGGACTGCTGTGAGAGCGGCAGCACACTGCGCTTCCTCATCCCGCTGGCCAGCCTGACCGGGCAGAAAGTGACTTTTACGGGCCGTGGGCGGCTGATGGAGCGGCCCCAGTCGGTCTACAAAACGCTGTATCAGCAGCAAAGCCTGCGTTTTGAGCAGGACGCGGACCGCCTGACCGTGGAAGGTGCCCTGACCCCGGGCGAATACGAGCTGGCGGGCAACGTGTCCAGCCAGTTCATCAGCGGGCTGCTGTTTGCCCTGCCCCTGCTGGGCGGCACCAGCACCCTGCACCTTATCCCGCCTGTGGAGAGCCGGAGCTACATCGATATGACCCGCGCGGTGCAGCACGCCTTTGGCGTGGAGAGCTGCTGGCTGGATGAGAACACGCTGGAAATTCCCGGCGAGCAGCACTATCTTCCCGGTGATTACACCGTGGAGGGCGATTACAGCCAGGCGGCTTTTCCTGCCGTGCTGGGTGCTGTGACCGGCGGGGTGGCCATCACCGGCCTGTCTGAGGAGACCTTGCAGGGCGATGCGGCCATTCTGGAAATCCTCCGGCGGTGCGGCGCAAAATTCACCCGCACCGGGCAGGGCGTGGTGTTTGAAAAGGCCCCGCTCCACGGAACGGACATCGACCTTGCCGACTGCCCCGACCTGGGCCCCGTGCTGATGGTGCTGGGCCTGCTGTGTGAGGGCACCACAGTCATCCGCAACGCCGAACGTCTCCGCATCAAGGAGAGTGACCGCATCGAGGCCATGGAGACCGAGCTGCGGGCCTGCGGCGGGCAGCTGGAGAGCGAGGGCGGCACCATTACCATCCATGGAGGTGCCGGAGCGCTCCATGCCCCGGAGCAGCCGCTTTCCGGCCACAACGACCACCGCGTGGTGATGAGCCTTGCGGTGCTGGCGTTGGCCGCCGGGCTGGCCCTGCCCATCAGCGGGGCCGAGGCCATTGCCAAGAGCTGGCCGGATTTTCTGGAAGCCATCAAGCCTTTGGGCGCGGAGGTGGAACATGTTGGATAAATCAAAGCGTTATCTCATTGTGGGCCTGGGCCTGCTGGGCGGCAAGTACGCCTTGGAGCTGAGCAGGGCCGGGTTCCATGTGGACGGCATCAACCGCAGCGAGGGCCATCTGCAGTATGCCCTCGACCACGGCTATATCGCCAGCGGCAAGACCCACGATTTTGAGGATCTGGTGCGTCAGGCCGATCATATCATCTTTGGTTTGTACCCCACGGCCCTGATCGAGTGGTTCCGGACCTACGGCCACCTGCTGAAGGAGGGCTGCGTCTTTACCGATGTGTCGGGCGTAAAGACCGGTCTGGTGGAGCCCATTCAGGCTATGTGCAGGCCGGGCGTGGAGTTCATTGCCAGCCACCCCATGGCGGGCCGTGAGACTTCCAGCGTGGAGCACGCCGCCGAGGTGAATTTTGCCCCGGCCAACTTCATTGTGACCCCCACGGAAAAGAACACCCCGGAGGCCGTTCAGTGGGCCAGGGAGCTGGCCGAGGTGCTGGGCTTCAAGCATATCTGCACCCTGACCGTGCAGGAGCATGACAGGATGATCGGCTATGTCAGCCAGCTCTGCCATGCCATCGCTGTCAGCCTGATGTGCGCCAACGACAATACCTCGCTGTGCGAGTACACCGGAGATTCCTTCCGGGACCTGACCCGCATTGCACGCATCAACGATAAGATGTGGGCGGAGCTGTTCCTCTGGAACAAGGAAAACCTCATCTCCGAGATCGACCAGTTCAGCGGGGCGCTGAACGAGATGCGCAACGCCCTTGTGGCCGATGACCGGGAAAAGCTGGAGGAGATGTTCCGCCTGTCCACCCAGCGCCGCGCGGCGTTTGATAAGAAAGCGCCGTAACCTTTTCAGCACACAGCACTGCTGTTTTTTTCCAGCTCCCCTGCTGGAGAGCTGGAAGCGAGACTGAGAGGTTTGGCACAACACGAAAAAATGAGGTGTACCGAATGCCCAAACAGGAAGGCCAGAAATCCAAGCTGCTGGCGCTATTGCGCATTTTTGAGCAGCAGACCGATGAAAACCACCTGCTGAACGTGCCGCAGCTGGTGGAGCTGCTGGAGGCGCAGGGCATCCGCTGTGAGCGCAAGAGCGTGTACAGCGATATTGAGGCACTGGGTGCGCTGGGCTATGACATCAAGCTGCGCCGGGGCCGGGGCGGCGGGTATTTCCTTGCCAGCCGCACCTTTGATCTGGCGGAGCTCAAGCTGCTGGTGGATGCCGTGCAGGCAAGCCGGGTGGTATCCGGCACCACGAGCAGGCGGCTGATCCACAAGCTGGAAAAGCTCTGCTCCAACTACGAGGGCAGCCAGCTGCAGCGTCAGGTCTATGTGGAGGGCCGCCCCAAGACCGACAGCAAGAGCCTGCTGTACAGCATCGATGCCCTGCACGAGGCCATCAACAACGGTAAAATGGTGGAGTTCCTCTACAGAAAAGCCGACAGCCGCGAGAAAGAGAAAAGGACCGTCAGCCCGTGGCAGCTGGCCTGGGAGAACGGGTGCTACTACCTCATTGCCTTTGCCGACGAAAAGGGCATCCGCCATTACCGGGTGGACAAGATGAGCGGGGTCCGGGTGCTGGATGCGCCCCGGCGGGGTCAGGAGCAGTTTGCGGATCTTGACCTGCCTGCCTATCTGCGCAAGCACTTTGGAATGTACGGCGGGCCGGAGCATCGCGTTACCCTGCGGTGCACCGCGGATCTGGAAGGTGCCATGCGGGAGCGCTTTGGCGCAACGCCCATGTTTTTACCCGAGGAGAATGGCTGCTTCCATTTTGATGTCCCCATCTGCGTCAGCGACCAGTTCTACGGCTGGGTCTGCGGCTTTGGCGGCAAGATAGAAGTGGTTGCCCCGCCCGAAGTGCGGCAGGGAATGCGGCAGGTGGCCGCCCGGTTGGCAGAACAGCATCAATAACAAGAAAAGGGACTGCGAAAGCAGCCCCTTTTTGCATGTTTACGGTTCCTTTAATTCCAGATCACTGGGCAGGATCAGATCCAGCGCGGCGGCGGGCTCGGCGACAAGGCGGCGGCTCTGGTGGAAGATGGCCTTTTCCAGGGTGTTGCGGGCAAGGCGGCCATTGCCGGCAGTGCGGGCATCGGCTGCCTGCCAGCGGGCATAATAGCCCAGCAGGGGCTGGGTGCAGCTTTCGGCCAGACGATACCCCTTGTTCTTTGCCTGAACGTGGGTGATCTGCAGCAGCTCCTCAGCGGTGTAGTCCGGGAACTCGATCTTGTTGGGAAAACGGCTGGCAAGGCCGCTGTTGGCGGTGAGGAAGGTCTCCATCTCCTTGGTGTAACCTGCCAGAATGACCACCAGCTCATCCCGGTGATCCTCCATTCCCTTTACAAGGGTGTCGATGGCTTCCAGCCCGAAGCTGTCCTGTTCACCCCGGTAGAGGCTGTATGCTTCGTCAATGAAGAGCACACCGCCCAGAGCGCTCTCGATGACGCTGTTGGTCAGGGGAGCGGTGTGGCCGGTGTAGCGGCCTACCAGGTCGGCACGGGTCACCTCCACCAGCTGCCCGCCCTTGAGGGCACCGATGGCTTTCAGGTATTTCGCCACCAGCCGGGCAATGGTGGTCTTGCCGGTGCCGGGGTTTCCGGTGAAGATCATGTGCATGGACAGGCTGGCCGTTTTCAGCCCGGCAGCGGCCCGGCGCTGCTGTACCTGCAGGTTGTCGGCCAGACCGAACACATACTCTTTCACGGGAGCAAGGCCCACCAGCTCGTTGATCTCGGCGCGGATGGCATCCAGTGCGCCGGTATAGGCCGCCGGCAGCAGGTCAAAGAGCGGTTCCTCCGGGCCATCGTTCAGACGGAACAGCAGCCCTTCCGGACGGGCGGTCAGGGCCGCCGTGCCGGACAGGGTCTTGTCCGTGCGCAGGCAGTATTCGCTCAGGGCACGGAAGATGCGGTCACAGCATTCGGCCAGCCCGGCGGCACCCTTCTGCGCGGTGCACTGGGCTGCGACATAGTCCCGCACGTCGGCCCCGGCGGAAAGGGTCAGCCCCAGCCGGGCGCGGATCTTCTGGGCCAGCGCGTTGAGCTGCTGCGCGGCAAGGGCGGCCAGATCCTCCCGGGTGTAGGAGGCCGTTTCGCAGACATCCCCCAGCGCCGACACCAGCGCCGCGCCGAATTTATCGGCCAGTGCCTCCCGGCCCTTGTGGGAGTAGAAGATGAGGTATTTGCCGCAGGGGTCGATGCGGCTGACGGCTCCCGGGGCAAGCGCCGTGCCGGCATCTACAAGGATGCCCTCCTTGTTTACGAGATACCGGCTGGACAGGGGGGCGCTGCCCTTGACGGCCAGATCGGACAGGGTCTTCAGAAAGCCGGGATAGCAGCTCTCGTAGTGCTCAAAGGCAAGGATCTCCCCGGGTGCGTGCAGGGCAGCGTAGAGGTCCTGCAGGAAGAGCTTCTCGGCTCCGGAATTGGGGTAAAGGGCCAGATCCAGCGTGGCGATCCTGTCGCTCTGCAAAAGGCCCCGGGCCGCCATGCAGCGGGCAGTCTCTTCCAGCGCAAAATGCCGGCCTGTGCCTGCCCCGCCTGTGAGCAGGATGACGTTGCGGGCGGCGGGGGCTTCGGTGCCCAGCACAAAGGGGCGGCGCATGGCCCGCACCACGCTGTCCACAAAAGCATCCTGCCCCAGCACCGTCTGTTTGACCTCGGCGGCAAGGCCTTCAAAGCTGCCCAGGTGCTCCGGCTTCACGTCGGTGGTGCCCCTGGCCAGCAGGCCTTCGTCCTCCATGTCCCGCAGCATCTGGCGGCTGCTTTCCAGCGCGGCGGCGGTGGCATCGCTCTGGGTTTTGAGCTGGGCGTTCTGCTGCTTCAACAGCTCGTCCAGCCGTTTCTGCTGTTCCAGAAGCGCCGCGTTCAGGTCAGGCAGGGCGGCGCTGCCGCCTGTTTTGGGTGCAGAAGCGCCGGGGGCGGCCTTGAATCTGCCCCCCGGGCCGAACACGCCGTTCATCAGACTTTCCCAATCATCGGTGTATGCCATAAAACTACCCTCCGTGCAGTGTTTTTCTTTCAGTATAGTGGAGTCTGGTACGTTTTGCAAGGAAAGGGTTGAAATAAAGGACAAAGTTCGTTACACTATTGTCAAACGAAAGGATGGATTGCCATGGAGCCAAGAACACCTGCTGAATGGAAGACGCTGTTTGAGAGCGAAGCCTTTGCCCGCCAGACGGAATACTACGGCCCGCTGGGGGTGGAGTATACCCCCGCCGGGACGCACCTGCGCCTGTGGGCTCCCACGGCAAAACAGGCAGCAGTGAACCTGTACCGCCGGGGTACCGGCGGGGCCTGTGTGGGCACCCTGCCCCTGCAGCAGCAGGACAAGGGTGTGTGGAGCGTCTATCTGCCCGGCGATCAGCACGGGAAATACTACGATTTCACCCTTACCACCCCGTTTGGCACCTGCAATGCAGCGGACCCTTACGCCCGCTCGGCTGGGGTGAACGGGGTCCGCAGCATGATCTTTGATCCGGCCCGGGTGGACCCGCAGGGCTGGGAGCGGGATGTGCGGCCGGTGATCCCGCCGGCCCGCCGCAGCGTGTGGGAGGTCGGCGTCCGGGATTTCTCGCAGGACCCAGCCAGCGGCGTGCACACAGCCTGGCGGGGCAAATTCCTGGCCTTTACCCAGCAGGGCACGACCCTGAGCAGCGACGGCATCCACCCCACCTGCCTGAATTACCTCAAGCGGCTGGGGGTGAGCTATGTCCAGCTCATGCCCATCTTCGATTTTGGCAGCGTGGACGAGAGCCGCCCCCTGACCCGGCAGTATAACTGGGGCTACGACCCCACCAACTTCAATGTGCCCGAGGGCAGCTACTCCACCGACCCCACCCGGGGTGAGGTGCGGGTGCGGGAGTGCAAGCAGATGATCGCGGCCCTCCATGCGGCGGGCATCGGCGTTGTAATGGACGTGGTGTATAACCACATGTATCGTTCCGACAATGTGTTGAACCGGGCGGTGCCCCTCTACTACTTCCGTCAGAACGATGACGGCTCCCTCTCCAACGGCAGCGGCTGCGGCAACGAGTTTGCCTCCGAGCGGCCCATGGCCCGGCGCTATCTCATTGATTCGGTGCTCTACTGGGCACGGGAATATCACATCGACGGCTTCCGGTTTGATCTGATGGGCCTGTATGACGTGGAGACCATGAACCTCCTCCGGGCTGAACTGGACAAGCTGCCCGGCGGGCGGGATATCCTGATGTACGGTGAGCCGTGGCAGGGCGGCTGCAGCGCCCTGCACCGGTACGAGGCCAACAAGAACAACCTGAATATGCTGAACGAGCGCATCGGCATCTTTTGTGACAACACCCGGGATGCCATCAAGGGCGGCTGCTTCGATGCCCGGGAGCCGGGCTATGTGGAGGGCAGGCCGGGAAGTTTCTGGGATATCGGTGCTTCGGTGGCGGCGTGGTGCCGCAGTGAAAAGCTGCCGCCCCACGCCCCGGGGCAGATCATCAGCTATGTCTCGGCCCACGACAACTTCACCCTGTGGGATAAGCTCCTGATGGTGCGCTACGCCCGCCCGGAGTTTGCCGCTGTGGACAAGACCGCCCTGGCCCAGAACCGGCTGGCAGCGGGCATCTACCTGACCAGCATGGGTCTGCCTTTCTGGCAGGCGGGCGAGGAGTTTGCCCGCACCAAGAAGGGGCAGGGCAACAGCTACCACTCCAGCCCGGCCCTCAACCGGCTGGACTGGCACCGGGCCGAACAGTTCCACAGCCTTGTGGATTACTACCGCGGGCTCATTGGTCTGCGGGCGGCGTTCCCCCGGCTGGGCGCGCTGGACAAGGCCGGCCCTGCCGCCATCGAGTTCTTCTCGCTGGAACAGCCTCTTGTGGGCTGGCGGCTCCCCGCCCAGTGGGGCGACGGCGCGGCATGGAGCGCCCTGTGCGTCTACTATAACCCCACCGAGACGGCGCAGGTCGTCACCCTGCCCGGCGGCAGCTGGAAGCTGCTGAGCGACGGCATCTCCTCCAGCCTGTGGCGGGGCAGCAGCCGCATCTGCACCGGCCAGACCGTTCTCCTGCCCCTGAGCGCCACCGTGTTCGGGCAGGTATAAAAATCCCCTGACCAGTTCACGCCGGTCAGGGGATTTTTGATTTATGGATCAGGAAAAAGATTTGGGAGGATCAGGAGTTTTTCTGTGCCTGCTGGGTCTGGGCGTTCTTTTCGCCCAGAGTCAGGCTGACGGTCTGCATCTGGCCTTCCCGGGCCACGGTGATGGAAAGGGTATCACCGGCGGCATGCTGCTGGATCAGGGTGCCAAGGTCGTCCTTCTGGGCGATCTCAGTGCCGTCGATGCTCACGATGCGGTCACCGGTCTTCAGACCGGCCTTGTCGGCGGGGCCGCCCTGCACAACATCCACAACGTAAACACCATAGGCATTGACGTTGAGCTGTGCGGCGGTCTGGGCATCGGTCACAGCCAGATAAGTGATGCCCATGTAGGGGCGGCCGGAGACGTAGCCGTTCTCCAGCAGATCCTGTGCCACCTTGATGGCATCATTGATGGGGATGGCGAAGCCCAGACCCTCCGCATCGCTGGAGGAGGACTTTGCGTTGACCAGACCGATGAGCTCACCGTTCATGTTGAACAGGCCGCCGCCGGAGTTGCCGGGGCTGACAGAGGCATCCATCTGGATCAGGGACATGGTGTTGGTGGAGCTGGTGCCCTGGATGGTTACGCTGCGGTTCAGGGCGCTGACGATGCCGCTGGTCACGGTGCCGCCCAGCTCACCCAGCGGGTTGCCCACGGCCAGCACGCTCTCGCCCACGGCAAGGCTGTCGCTGTTGCCAACGGTGGCGGGGGTCAGGTCGGTGGCATCGATCTTGAGGACAGCCACGTCGCTGGTGTCATCCTCGCCCACCACGGTGGCGGGGTAATCGGTATCGCCGATGGTCACGGTGATGTTGGATGCGCCGGACACAACGTGCGCACAGGTCAGGATATAGCCGTCGGAGCTGATCACGACACCGCTGCCTGCGCCGCTCTCCACCTGGCTCTGGCCGTACCAGGACCACTGGGAGTAGACCACCTGCTCGGTGGTGATGACCACAACGCTGGGGCTGACCATCTCAGAGACCTGAGCGGTGGTCATGCCGGAAGCGGTGTTCACTGCGGAGGCAGAGCCGGAATCACTGCTGGACGTGGAGGAAGGTGCCGCCTGCTGGATGACTACCTTGCCGCCTGTGTTGCCCACTCGGGCCCCAACAAAGCCGCCGACAAAGCCCATGGCTGCGGCCAGCACCAGCGCAACTGCACTGCGGGCGATATTGCCGTTTTTCCGGCGGCGCTTTTTGGGAGGCTGCTTGGGGCTTCCCTGTGCGGCCTGATACCGGGGGCCTTCCGGGGGCGGCACTGCGCCGCCATCGCTGCCGCCGTTCGGCTCGGCTTGGGGGGCGGCCTGTGCGGCCTCGCCGTAGGTGCCTGCCGTGTTGGCGGTGTTCATGCCGGAGGAGCCGACGTTGGGGTAGCCGGTCTCGCCGGTCTGGCTATGTTCAGAGGAATAATCGTATTCCCACTTGTTCTCGTTATCCATACTGGTTACTTCCTTTCTCAAAGGGAATGGTTCGGAGGGGGCGCTTTGCCGCACCTCCTTGGAACTGTTTCTATTGTATCCGGTAATTGTGAAAAGGAATCGCTGACCGGGTGAAGAATATGTGAAATAAGGTCGCAGCGGGAAGCCTTGACAGCGGCGCGGGGGCTTGGTATTTTAAGGGTGCAGCGCAGAAGCCGGCAACGTTGCGAAACCTCTCCGTCATCTTCGCTTTGTGAAACCTCTCAGTCGCGGGCGCTGCCGCGACAGCTCCCCTAATAGGGGAGCCCTTGGCAGAGGATTTGTTTTTCGCAATGATCGCTGGCGCTCCAAAACCAATGCCTGCCGCAGGGCAAACAGGAGCGAAGCGATGATGACGGAGATGTTAGCCCAGCAGGGCAAGTCCGCGAAAGGAGCAAATTATGAAACTGGAAAAGATTCCGGGCGGTTATGCCCTGTATAAAGAGAAAACCATCATTGGCACCTGCCAGGCCCGGCCCACGGAGCAGGGTGCGGACATCGATGCCCTGACCATTGTGCCGGAATGGCGGCGCAAGGGCTACGGTTCCTACCTGTTAAAAGAGGTATTGCGCAGCCTGGGCGGCTATGACAAAGAGATGGCCACGGTGTTCACGGCACCCCTGCCTGCCGATGCGGGGGAGCTGGCCTTCTGGGCAAAGTTCGGTTTTGCGGCAGAGGGCAGCGGCCTGTGCCGCCGCCGCACCCCCGACCTGACGGCCGTGAAGCTTGTGCAGGACTTCCTCGCCGCACGGCTGGCTGACCCCAGGCTCTGCATCGATGCCACCTGCGGCAACGGGGGTGACACGGCCTTTCTCTGCCGCCTTGTGGGCAAAGAGGGCCGGGTGCTGGGCTTTGACATCCAGCCGGAAGCCATTGCCTCCACCCGGCAGAACCTTGCACGGAAGGGCTTTGCGGCAGAGCTTCACTGCGACAGCCACGCCAACCTCTTACAATATGTACAGCCCGGCACTGTCGATGCCGTGATGTTCAACTTCGGCTGGCTGCCCGGTGCCGACCACGGGGTGTTCTCCCACGCCCAAAGCAGCATCCCGGCGCTGGAAGCTGCCCTCGAGGCCCTGCGGCCCGGCGGGGTGCTCAGCGCCATCCTGTACAGCGGCAAGGTCATCGGCTCCGACGAAAAGACCGAGATCCTTCAGTGGATGCGCTCCCGGCCCCTGAAACAGTGCACCGTCCTCGTCTGCAGTTTCGCCAATTGGGCCGATACCGCCCCCTTGCCCTGCTTCCTCCTGAAAAAATAACAAAAACTCTTGCATCTAGGTGGAATTGCTGGTAAAATATAAGTTGCCTTCGTTGCGGAGACAGCCGCAGTCAGCGCGGGCGTTGCGTTTGCCATGATGAGGTCAACCTTGTCGGAGACAAAGCCATTGACAATGGTGGCGCAGTTGTTGGCTTCGCCGGAGGCGTTCTTATTTTGGAACTCGACCTTGCCGGGGAGCGCTTCGTTCAGCGCGTCCATAAAGCCCTGGGTTGCCGCGTCCAGTGCAGCATGCTGCACGAGCTGGCAGATACCGACGACATACTTGTCCTTTGCCTTCTTCTCGCCGCAGCCGGCAAGGGTGAACGCAGACAGCACCATCAGTGCCGCAAGCGCAAGGCAGATGATTCTCTTTTTCATGATTTTTCCTCTTTCCTGTGATTTTCTCCGATTTTGATTATTTTCACCGGCGGCGCCGCCGGAAAAATACGATAGAAAAACAAAAAATCCCTGTATCCTCAGATACAGAGACGACATTGTCGTGTAACCACTCTGCTTCGCCCCTGCCTTGCGACAGAGACCTCAGCGGGCGCTCATACAAGCGTCCTCCGCGATGACGGGCGGCATCCGGCACAGCCTACTGACCCTGCGGCGTTCAGTGTGCAGCTCCCGAAATGTATTTCCGAGTCCCGCGTCTGCTGTCTTGCACCACCCGACAGCTCTCTGCAAGTCCGCATGGACAGGTACTTCTTTTCGATCCTTGCTTTTCGGTTTGTATTCGGTTTATGTTAGGGATTATAGCACCGGGCAACCCCTTTGTCAAGGCTTTTGCCGCAAAAAATCCGACAAAATTCATGCAGAAAAGCACCGCGTCGATTGGGGATTTTGCCATAGGGTAAAAAAATCCAATCGGCGCGGGCAGGCACAGATTTTACTCAATAATCCGCCATGGCGATATACTTTGCGCCGTTTTCGGCGATGTATTCGCGGCGGCGGGCAACATTGTCGCCGAGCATCAGCTCAAACATGTCATCGGTGGCGGCGGCATCGGTGGGCATCACGGCGATGAGGCGGCGGGTTGCCGGGTCCATCGTGGTGCGCCACATCATGTCCGGCTCGTTCTCGCCGAGACCTTTGGAGCGCTGCAGGGTGTATTTGACCTTCTTGTCCTCCAAGTCCTTCAGGATATTCGCCTTTTCAAACTCGTTGTAGGCGAAGAAGATGTCATCCTTTGTGCTGATTTCATACAGCGGCGACTCGGCGATGAAGATTTTGCCGCGTTCAATCAGCGTGGGGAGCAGCCGATAGAACAGCGTGAGCAGCAGCGTGCGGATCTGAAAGCCGTCCTCGTCCGCATCCGTGCAGATGATGATTTTGTTCCAGCGGAGCGCGTCCGGGTCAAACAGCGCAAGGTCACCGCGCTCCTTGCCGCGGAACTCAACACCGCAGCCGATGACGCGCAGAAGGTCGACGATGATGTCGCTCTCAAAAATGCGTTTGGTGGACGCTTTCAGGCAGTTGAGCGTCTTGCCGCGCACCGGGATGATGGCCTGGAAGTTTGCATCGCGCCCCAGCTTGCAGGAGCCGCGTGCGCTGTCGCCCTCGACGATGTACAGCTCACGGACGGTGGAGTCCTTGGAGCGGCAGTTGTCGAATTTCTCCACGCGGCTCGAAAGGTCGGTTGCGGAGGACTGCAGCTTTTTCTTGATGTCGCTGCGCGTCTGCTCCGCCGACTCGCGGGCACGCTTGTTTGCCATGACCTGGCGCGCAAAAATCTCGCCGTCGGCGGGATGCTCGGCAAAGTAGACCTCAAGATTGTGTTTTAAGAAATCGGTCAGCGCATCCTTGATGAAGACATTGGTGATGGCTTTTTTCGTCTGGTTTTCATACGAGGTCTGCGTGGAAAAGCTGTTGATGATGAGGATGAGGCAGTCCTCGATGTCGGCAAAGCCGATTTTGCTCTCGTTTTTCTTATACGCGCCCGCCGCCTTCAGATACTTGTCCGCCGCGTAGACAAACGCGGTGCGCACCGCCTTGTCGGGCGAGCCGCCGTGCTCGAGAAAGCTGGAATTGTGGTAATACTCGATGCGGCTTGTCGTATTCGAGAAGCAGAAGGCGACCTCGGCGCGCAGTTTGTAGTCGTCCTTGTCCTCGCGGTCGCGGCCGCTGCATTCCAGCGTCCAGAGCACCGGCTCGGTCAGCGCTGTGCCGCCCGCAATCTCGCGGATGTAGTCGGCAATGCCGTTTTCGTAGACAAATTCCTCGGTGTCAAAGCCGCCGTCCGCGTTTTCAAAGTGCAGGACGAATTTCAGCCCCTTGTTGACGACCGACTGGCGCTGCAGCGTGCCCTCAAAGAAGTCGCGCGGGATGGCAATGTCGGTGAAGACATCAAGGTCGGGACGCCAGCGGATGATGGTGCCGCGCTTTTTGCCCCGCTTTTCGAGCGGATGCGTCTCCAGCTCGCTCACGGGTTCGCCCTTGGCGAATTTGATGGAATGCATCTCGCTGCCGTCGTAGGAACAGACCTCCATAAATTCGGAGGAATACTGCGTGGCACACGCGCCGAGGCCGTTGAGTCCGAGCGAATAGCCGTATGCCGCGCCCGCGTCGTTGTTGTTGTATTTGCCGCCCGCATAGAGCTCACAATAGACCAGCTCCCAGTTGTAGCGCCCCTCGCGCTCGTTGTACCCGAGCGGGACGCCGCGGCCGAAGTCCTCCACCTGCAGGGTGTGGTCGCGCCAGACCGTGACGATGATCTCGTTGCCGTGCCCCTCGCGCGCCTCGTCCACGGCGTTGGACAAAATCTCAAAAAAAGAATGCTCGCAGCCCTCAAGCCCGTCCGAGCCGAAGATGACCGCCGGGCGCTTGCGCACGCGGTCTGCGCCCTTCAGCATGGAGATGCTTTGGTTGTTGTATGCGGCAGTATTTTTATCGTTTTGTGCCATATTGCCTCCAAAGTCCCGTATATGGGACACATGATGTTGTATACTCATATTAGGATACCACAATTATGTTTTTTTGTCAATCGGCAAACGATATGCTGGATGCCGTTGCGAAAGCGAAAAATTTCTGCTATACTAAGGATGTAATCTTGAATTTTGTTTACACGGACCGTCGGAGACGCCAGTCTCTGCAGGTTTATCACCATCCTTTTCCGAACTTCCCGAAAGGAGTCGCCGTGAAAAAAGCAAGCGAACTGAAAAAGCTGCGGCGGGAGAACCGCGCGCTGCGCCGCCGCATCCGCACCTTGGAACAGCAGGGCGCAGGGGCCGCGCCCGTCGAGCACCCAAACGATGCGGCGGCATTTGACGCAGGCAACTACTTCTCCTACCTGCTGGCGCGGCTGCGGCAGAAAAGCCTGTTTGCCCGCGCCGAGAAAATCACGCGCTATTTCCGCAGCTCAATGTGGGTCACGCGCCTCTTCCGCTACGGCATGCTCATCTATCAGTATCTGCAGGCGGGCGCGTTTGTCATTCTGTACACCGCGCTGTTCATCCTGATTATCCCCATTCTGCTGTCGCTCTCGCTGGCGACCCTGGTTGTGACGCTGATTCTGCGCAAGAAAAACGCGGATAAGCTCATTGCCGCCTGCACCGAGCGCGGCAGCGAGGTGCGCTTTGTCCTCATCCCCGTCAAAGAGGATTTTGACGCGGCCGCCCTGCGCGCCGAGGCGGCGAAGACGCCGGAGGCAAGCGTGCTTATCGTCTCCCCGTTCTTCTTCCGCCGCTGCGGCATCGGAAAGAGCGAGGACATGTATGTCTGCTATCGGGGCGAGGGCGGGAACGCCGCGATCTTACGCAAATACTTCTTCTTTTACCTGCGCCGCCGCATGCGGCACGCCGAGTATTTTTCCATCACCGAGACCGTATTTGAAAAGCCGAAGGAGGACACCGAAACGCCATGCTGACCCTGCTCTACGGCACGCGCCGCGCGCGCGAAGAAATCTATCGGCGCATCCGCCGCGACACCGACGGCGCGCGCCGCGCCTACCTCATCGTCCCCGACCAGAAGGCGCTGCTTGCCGAGGGTAAGCTTGCCGCCGTGCTGCCGCCCCGCGCCGCGCTCTATGTGGACGCGGTCGGCTTTTCGCGCCTGTCCAACCTGGTCTGCCGCCGCTACGGCGGACTGACCTACAACTATGCAAACGACGGCGCGAAAGCGCTGTCCATGTACCGCGCCGTGGAAAAGCTGCGTCCGATGCTGAAGGTTTTCACGGGCGAGGTCAAGCCCGCAACGCTCACAGCCCTCTGCGCGCTCTGCACCGAGTTCCGCGCGGCGGCGGTCACGCCGGACGCGCTTGCCGCAGCGGCGGACAAGCTGCCGCCCTCGCCACTCGCGGACAAGCTGCGCGACCTCTCGCTGCTGTTCACCGCCTACGAGGCGCTGCTGCACGAGCATTTTGCCGAGCAGACCGACGACATCGACACGCTCTGCGACCTGCTTGCGGCACACGACTTCTTTGCCGGCGCCGCCGTCTACATCGATTCCTTTGTCAGCTTCACAAAGCAGGAGATGACTGTGCTTGAGCGGATGCTGTCGCGCGGCGTGGAGGTCACCGTCGCCCTGCCCTACGCGCGCGGCGGCGGCGTGCATCTGCTGGAGTGCGACGACACGCGCAAGCGGCTTGTCAAGCTCGCCGCGCGCCTCGGCTGCAAATTTGACGAGCAGTACACGGCGGACGCCGAGCCGGACGCGGAAAACCCGCTGGACTTTGCCAAGGCACACATCTGGGACTTTGCTGCGGGCGAGACCTTTGCGGGTGAAGTGGGCGACGCGCTTGTCGTGGCGCGCTGCACCGACCGGCGCGAGGAGGCGCGGCTGTGCGCCTGTGAAATCTACCGCGCCGTCGCAGACGGCGCTGCCTACAGCGACATTGCCGTCGTCATGCGGAACGCCGAGGACTATGCGGGCATTCTCGACCGCTACCTTGCACGCTGCGGCATCCCGTTTTTCTTCTCAAAGAAGACCGACGCCGCAACCCTGCCCCTGACACGGCTGATTCTCTCCGCCCTCTCCCTTCTTGTTTGGAACTTCCGCACGGCGGATGTGGCGGCGTACATCAAAACCGGACTTTGCGGTCTCTCCGACGAGGAATGCGACCTTTTTGAAGAATACATCACCCGCTGGAACATCAGCGGCAGGGAACGCTATCTTGACGGCGAAGACTTCACCATGTCGCGGGACGGCTACACGGCAGAGGTGCCGGACGCCGCATCGCTCGCCGATGTCAACGCGGTCAAGCGCAAGTTTGCCGCGCCGCTTGCACGCCTTGCCGACTCGCTGACGCATGCGGGGACGGTGCGCGACTTTGCCGCCGCCGTCTACGACTACCTTGCCGACTGCGACATACAAAACGCCTGTATGCGCCCAGAAGTCGTGCGCTACTTCGGCGTAGACCGCACGGCGGACGCCATCCGCCTCTGGAATGTCACGATGGATGCACTGGACACGCTGGTGGACGCCGCGGGCGACGAGACCGTCACGGCGGCGCAGTTCTGCACGCTGGTCGAGCTGCTGTTCTCCGGCATTGACATCGCCGAGATTCCGTCCTCCATGGATCAGGTGATGCTCGGCAGCGCCGACAGCATCCGCATCGACCGCCGCAAATATGTCATTGTCCTCGGTGTCAACGAAGGCGTTTTCCCCGCGCCGGTCGCCGAGAGTCCGACGCTCTGCGAATCCGAGCGGCGCGCGCTGGCCGCCGTCGGCGTGGAGCTGTCGCAGTCGCTGGAGCTGCGCTCGGCGCGCGAGCTCTACAGCTTTGTACGCGTCCTCGACTTTGCCGAGACGCGCGTCACCGTCGCCTATCATGTGACGGCGGCGGACGGCTCCCAAGCGTCCCCCTCCTTTGCCGTGGAGCGGCTGCAGCGCATCTTCGGCGACAGCCTGCACACCTAATAATTTTTGCATCTGTACAATAAGCTCATCAATCTTAGCAGAAGTTACAGGGTCTAAACCCGAACTTGG
>ENA-ORCP01000481-ORCP01000481.1-human-gut-metagenome-genome-assembly--contig:-NODE-481-length-35805-cov-19.648147_pt1 | contig 35805 bp, 27 predicted proteins | sample MGYA00242990_ERZ507991 | MGnify/ENA primary metagenome ERZ507991 (study PRJEB26167, sample SAMN06115496) | human gut metagenome | host: Homo sapiens | place: China:Henan | collected 2015-05-07... | reverse complement strand
ACAACCCTCGCAGCCACAGGCTGCGTCAAACCTAAGAACCTTCGGGGCGAAAGCCCCGTCAAACTTAAGAACCTTCCCCTCCGAACCCTCCGGCCCCAAGGGCCGGTCAATCTTAAGAACCTTTTAACCACCCTCTGAACCCTTTGAACCCTTTGAACCTTCTGAACCCGGCCGCCGACAGGCGGCCCAATGCCCTTTGCACATCCTTCTCATTTGGTATATGATGGAATCATCATAAAAAGTAAGAGGTGGTATCCTTTGGATTTAGATACAGAAAAACTTTTGAAACGGTTTGAAGATTATATTTCCTACAATACCCAGTCCGACGAGGACAATGACCAGGTGTATCCCAGCACGCCGGGGCAGATGGTGCTGGCCCGTCATCTGGCGGAGGAACTGAAGACCCTGGGGCTCACGGAGGTGAGTCTGGATGAGAACGGCTACGTCATGGCCACCCTTCCGGCCAATGGGGTAAGCGGAAAGACGGTGGGATTTATTTCCCATATGGACACCAGTCCCGATGCCCCCGGCGGCCCCATCAAAAGCCGGGTGGTTCGCAGCTATGACGGGAAGGATATCTGCCTGAACGAGGAAAAGAATATCATCCTTTCTACGAAGGATTTCCCGGAAATCCTGAAGTACAAGGGCCAGGACATTGTGGTTACCGACGGCACCACTCTCCTTGGCGCTGACGATAAGGCCGGGGTGACGGCCATTATGGGGGCCCTGGAGTATCTCATGGCCCATCCGGAAGTGAAGCATGGAAAGCTTCGAATCGGTTTTACGCCGGACGAGGAAACGGGACGGAGCCCTTTGAAGTTTGATGTGAAGAAGTTTGGCGCCGACTTTGCATACACCGTGGACGGCGGCGAGCTGGGAGGCCTGGAGTATGAAAATTTCAACGCTGCCAATCCGGTGGTCACTATTCAGGGCAGAAGCGTCCACACCGGAGACGCCAAGGGCAAAATGGTGAATGCCATTTCCATCGCCTCTGAATGGCAGTCCCTGCTGCCGGAAGGGGAGAAGCCGGAATGCACGGAGGGCAGGGAAGGCTTTTTCCATGTATACAAAATTTCCGGCTCCGTGGAAGAATGCAGGCTGGATATGCTGGTCCGGGACCATGACCGGATGAAATTTGAAAAGAGGAAACAGTACCTCCTGCAGATGGCCCATTTTATGAATGAGAAATACGGAGAAGGCACGGTGGAAGTGGCTCTCCATGATGTGTACTTCAATATGCTTGACATCATTCGGGACGGTCATATGGATATTGTGGAACTGGCCAGAAGGGCCATGAAAAAAGCCGGCGTAACGCCGGTGGAGCTCCCCATCCGCGGCGGCACCGACGGCGCCCAGCTCTCCTTCAAGGGGCTGCCCTGCCCGAACCTCTTCACCGGCGGCGCCAACTTCCACAGCCGCTTCGAATACCTGCCCATTCCCTCCCTGGTCAAGGCCTGCGAGACAGTCATAGAAATCGCCTGCCACGGGTGGGAGGTAGGGAATGGTAAATTATAAATGGTAAATGAAGGTGGCACCTTCGGCGCATTATAATACACTTGACTCCCCCCTCATCTATGGGCCCCCCTTTCGCGGTGGAAAGGGCTCTGGCTCCTCGTCATGCAGCACCGGTGACACAAATGTAAATCCCGTAACGTAGGCTCCTTCCCCAGGTGGCAATCCTGCATAGGATTGCCAAGTCGGGCAAAGTTGGCCCTTGGCCTGCCCATAAAAGGGCCTTCCTTTTGTTTGCCCGACCGGAATGGAGCTGGGTGAAGCCCTGAGGATAGGTTCGTATTTTTTATCGAAAGACCTGACGCTCCTATCCTCCGTCGCCTGCGGCGCCACCCCCTTCCTAAGGAAGGGGGCTAAAGCTCTACGTCATGCAGCACTGGTGACACAAAGCAACTGCCGTAACGCTGACTTCATAAGCATAGCCGCCAAAGGCGGCTATCCACAACCCTCGCAGCCACAGACTGCGTCAAACTTAAGAACCTTCGGGGCAAAAGCCTCGTTAAACTTAAGAACCTTCCCCTCCGAACCTTCCGGCCATAGGCCGGTCAATCCTAAGAACCCTCACGCCGAAGGCGTGTCAATACAGAAAAGAGGAATCCCTATGAAAGATATTTCCCAGGATATGCTTACAAAATTTCATGAATCCTATGAAGCGGACAAAGCGGCCCAGGTGCTCCATGGGGCCCTGGCCAAGACGAATATGATGGACCTGGCCTATCAGCCGATGAAGGGAGCGGCCCTGAAGGGGGCCTTCACGGTGGAGGTGAAGACCCGGGGCATTACGGCCCAGGAGCAGTCGGGGCGCTGCTGGCTTTTTGCGGCGCTGAATATCCTTCGGGAGAAGGTGGCGGAAAAGTGCCATATGGAGCAGTTTGAGCTGTCCCAGAATTACCTTTCCTTTTACGATAAGCTGGAAAAAGCGAACAATTTCCTGGAAATGGTGATTGAACATGCCCATGCGCCGGTGAAGGGCCAGCTCATGCAGTATGTGCTCCGGGGCATGAGTGATGGCGGCTACTGGACGGAAGCGGCGGACCTGGTGGAAAAGTATGGCGTCGTGCCTAAGCAGGTGCAGCCGGAAACTTATCAGTCCGGCCATACGGACCGTTTCGTTTCCGTGATGAACCGCCTGCTCCGGAAGGATGCCATGGAGCTTCGGGCGCTGGTGAAGGCAGGGAAGGATCCCTATGCCAGAAAAGCGGAAATGATGGAAGAAGTGTACAAGGCGGAATGTATTGCCTTCGGCGAACCGGTGCAGCAGTTCGATTTCACCTGGCAGGATAAGGACCATAAGTTTCATGAGGACCGGGGACTCACGCCCCAGAAGTTCTACAGGAAATACGTAGGCATTTCCCTGAAGGATTACATGGCTGTCATCAATGAGCCCACCTTTGACAAGCCCCTGGGCCGTGTCATTGCTTTCCACGGAGGCAGCAATATGGCAGGCCGGGATATGAAGGGCTTGAATCTCACCGCCCAGGATATGGAGGCCCTCTGCGTGAAGCAGCTCAAAGCGGGAGAAGCGGTGTGGTTTGCCTGCGACGCCGGTGCGGCGGGCGCCAGAAAGGAAGGGGTGTGGGACCCGGAAAGCGTGCGCTATGAAGACCTGCTGGGCGGTTTCTCCACGGATATGGAAAAGGGGAAGCGCCTGGAATACAGCGCCAGTTCCGCCACCCATGCCATGCTTCTCACCGGCGTGCACCTGGATGAAAATGGAAATCCGGACCGCTGGAAAATCGAGAACTCCTGGGGCAAAGACGTGGGAGACAATGGCTATTTCGTGTGCTCAGAAGCCTATTTCCGGGAGTTCGTGTATGAAACGGTGATCCTGAAGAGCCATTTCACTGAGGAACAGACGAAAATGATGGAAATGGAACCGGTGTATATCAACGCCTGGGATGAAGATTATTGAAATGAAAAAATGGGGCTCCCATTTCGTTTCTCAAATAGTCAGTCCATTTGAGGAATAGAAGTGAAGCTCCATCAATTTTATATCATGAATGGCACAGATGCTTCTCCGCCCATTGTCATTTCGAGCGCAGCCGAGAAATCTCAAGCTCCCCTAGTACATGCCATATTGTGGTAGGAGATCTCTCGACTCAGAGCCTCAATAAAATAAAAACATTTATCGCTGATAGCGGCCTGCAGCTCCGCTCGAGATGACACCGCGGCAGGATGCATATTGTCATTTGGAAAATTTCAGGAGAATATAAAAGTAATAAAAGGAGTTGTGAGAGATGATTGACATTCTCACAACTCTTCATTTTTTTCATGTCTAAGTAGGACATAAAAAAAGCCTGCCCAGACGGCGGGAAGGCTCTCTTCAAATACTACAAATATTGAGGGAGCCGTTTCCTCGCCAGGAAATATATAAACGGCTGTCTCACTGCCATTATTATACCACAGGCTGAAATAAAAAATATAAGGATATTTTTTTCAAAAAATCCATTGACAGAACAGGGGACTGCTGGTATAATCAATTACGTTGTCGGGGCATAGCGCAGTTTGGTAGCGCACTTGGTTCGGGACCAAGGGGTCGCAGGTTCAAATCCTGCTGCTCCGACCATTTATGCGGGTGTAGCTCAATGGTAGAGCGCCAGCCTTCCAAGCTGGTTACGAGGGTTCGATTCCCTTCACCCGCTCCATTTTTTTATCCGCAGTGGCGGATTTTTTTATTAGGAAATTCAGTTTGACAAATGGGGGCCTCTCCTGTAATATATATATGTTCATGCCAGTATAGCTCAGCTGGTAGAGCGGCGCATTCGTAATGCGTAGGTCGCAGGTTCAAATCCTGTTGCTGGCTCCATGAATAAAAGCCTTATATCAATCGGAAATCGGTTGATATAAGGCTTTTTGCATTGCTGTGCTCTATTGTCTTACCATCTGTAGGGGAAGGTGGTGCCGTCAGGCACCAAGGGGGGAGCCGCCTGCAGCGGCTCCTTCCTGCCGACCGGTATTTAGCAGCAGTTGAGACACTATCGATTTTTACCGAGATCCTTCGCTGTCGTTCAGGATGACGAGTGGGAGGCGGGAAGGCAAGTACGCAACGCCGTCTGACGTCTGACCTCTGACTTCTAACGTCTAATCCACACTGTTCCTCCGGCGCCTGACAGCGCCCCCCCTTTCCTGGGGAAGGGGCTCTGGCTCTTCGCTATGCAGCAGTGGAGACACAAGCGCAAATCCCGTAACGCACTTGCCTCCCCCATCTATGGGGGAGGGGGACCGCTTCAGCGGTGGAAGGGGACCGCGCTAGCGGCATATAAAACTCATCGCCGCAGGCGATACCTCCCCCCTCTGAACCTTTTGAACCTTCTGAACCCTATGAACCCGGGCCGCCGACAGGCGGCCCAAGACCCACTATCCATGGAAGAATTCAATAATCTTATGGATGGCCAGTGCCATGTGGTCGGGGTTCTGGAAGGGGTGGTTGGCGCCTTCCACGGGGATGAATTCGATGACGTTGTTTTCCGCAAAGCGGCGGGATTCTTCGATGGGAATCATTTCGTCCTTTGTGCCGTGGATGATGAGCATGTTGTCGGCATAGTCGAAGTATTCCTGCTTCCGTACGTCGAAGTTCCGGAGGGATTCGAAGAAGGAGGCATCTACTTTCATTTTTCTTTCAAACCCTACGGAAATTTCTTTTCCCTTGGCCAGTTTGTTCTTATCGTCGTCGGAAATATAGCTCATCATGGACTGGTACATGCATACTGCCGGACAGCGGAGAGCAATTTTGGTGAAAGGATTGCCCTGCTGGATGATGTAGCGGAGGGTAATGTATCCGCCGAAGCTGGAGGAGTAGTTATATACCCGTTTGGCTTTCATCACTTCTTTGGCATATTCTGTAACCAGTTTGAGGTAGGTGAGGCATTCGTCTACGGTAAGCTTTTTTCTGGCGTCCATGCCGTGGCAGGGCCAGTCGAAGGCAATGACCGCAAATCCCTTGTACTTGGAGGTGAGATGTTCTCCGAAATGGAGGGTGCCTGCCGTTTCTTTGCTGCTGCCAAAACCATGGGTGACAATGACCACATCATCAAAGGTACGGGTGCTTTTGTCGCTGTCATTCACAATGAGCCTGCTTCGTATGCTGAAGCCGCCCCGGTTAATATCAAAATGCTTTTCCATTGTATCGCTTCTTCCTTTATGAAATGTACATGAAAAATATAACATAAAAATGGGCCGGTGGGCTAGTGAAATAGTGAGCTGGTGTGCTGGTGTGCTAGTGGGCTAGTGAGATAGTCCCTAGCTCCCATCCGCTATCCGCTGTCCGCTGTCTCACTGTCTCACTGCCTCACTGTCCCACTGTCTCACTGTCTCACTATTCCCCCCAGCCCACTAGCCCGCTAGCTCACTAGTCAACTAGCCCACTATCCCACTATATGTGGTAAGATAGATGGAGAATACGAGGTGGTTATGATGGCTTACAGGGAAGAGGAGCTGCTTGCCCGGCTGGAGAAGGATATGCTTCATCCGGATCTTCTTTTCACGAAGGATTATATAGAGGAAGATGGTGTCACTGCTGATACCAAAAGACGGTATGAAGAGGTGGTACTGGAATGGCTTTTGGCCCATGGGGACGGTCTGGTAAAGACGGACCGGAACTGGTCCATGTACCGGACGGTGGTGAGAAGGGCATCGGATGATGGCGGAAAGCTGGCATCAGCTATTCTGGCGCAGAAGGATTTTGCCGGGGGGCTGGCCCTGGACATGGGCATCCTTTTGAAGGATGGCAGGACAGAGGAATGGGGGTCCTTCCCGATTTCTTCCATGGACCGGATGGGCCGGGTGCTGACGCTCTACGATGTGAGGCAGGAGTCGGAAAAGGAAATGCCCCTTCGGCGGCTTCTTCGGGTATGGTCGTGGAAGGAGTCGGTGAACCGGCTTACGGTGGCTTCCGCTCTTGGCGTGACAGGTCCCTTTGTGCTGAAAGCTTCTGTGCTTGTGACGGGAGCATCCAATGAAAGGTACGGCAGAAGCGAAGGACGTTCCATTTCCCTGCCCCTAAGGCGTCTGGGAGTGCTGCTTGGGGTTTCAGAGCTTTATTTATTTCATGGCATCCATCTGCTTCCGGTGAACCCGGGGCTTCCTCTGTACGGACAGTATACGAAGGTGGAGCTGCTTTCTCTTATAGAAAAGGACAGCGCCCATCCGGAGTCCCTGTACCAGAAGGACTATATCAACCGCCGGGGCGTCACATGGGATACGGAGGAGCCCTGCTGCCAGGTGCTGGGCGAATGGCTTCTAAACCACAGGGATATATGGATGACCCTTCCACGGGGGCTGTATCGGCGGGTGGAAGGCATGCGGACGGAGAAAATTCTTCGGAACGATATGTTTGCCCACATTCGCCGGCAGAAGGTGCTGCCGCCTTTCGGGCGGGTGCTTCCGGATGACCTGGTGTTTCTGGGAAGCCGGTTCCAGCAGACCGGACGGCCTGCCATGATGGTTCATGATGTGACGGGGGAGGGGAAGGAAATGATTTCCCTGGTGCGGGTGATAGAGGTGCCGGAATCCTCCGATACCCTTCTGGGAGCGGTGCTCCGCGCTTTTACCCATCTGGTCATGCTGGACGGGGAGAAGCTTTTAAAGGAAATGAAACTTCCTGAAGATTCCCGGATTGAAAGCCGGATTCTGCTTCAGGAGGGGGAAAGCCAGACGGACAGCTTCCTTCGGGATCTGCCCTGCCTTTCCGGACTGATGCAGGCCATGGGGGTAGGACTGGTGATGATGGAAAAGGGATATGAAGCGCTGTGGTGAATGATTTCTTTGAAAGCTTTCCGGAAATCATTTATAATAGAAATAATTCATTGTTTGAACGGATTATATTTCCTATGGGAGAAGGAGACTATGCATGGGATTTTTTGATAAGGGACATGAAAAGGAGAGCCCTATCGGCAATTTAAGAGCACATATCGGTACGTTCATGTACTTCGTAAAGGTGGGCAAGTCCAAATTCAAGCATAAGGGCAAAGTGGGCGAAATCTTTGCGGATATGGACAATACCCAGTATCTCTTCCAGCAGGCCACTTCCGGCACCATGTACGACATGAAGAAAAAGCTGGACTACACACTCTGGGACGCAGCCACCCATAAGTACACCGAAGATATCCAGAAGCTGAAGGATGAGCTCCTGAAGGCGGTGGATGAAGGGGAAGAGAGCGGCGTATTTGAAGAGGAAAAGAAAGAAAAGGAATCGGAGGCCAAGAGGAAGGAAGAAAAGAAGGAAGAAGAAACCGGCGACTGGAGATCCCATATCAAGGGCCAGATGGCGGAAGCAGAGGAAAAGGCCCGCCGGGAAGCGGAAGAAAAGGAACGGGAAATGGAAACTCCGGCGGCGGAAACGGAAGAGGAAGCGTTGACGGAAGAGGACTGCCGGGAGCTTTGGCGCATTATCCAGGGACTGGAGCGGGAGTATAAGGAAATGAACAGCATTGCCGATGACTGGTTCGCCGTCCATGGAAAGAAAACGGGCTGCCTGGCTGCACTGGTGGCTATGACACTCCTCCCCCTGGGTGCCATGTACGGCCTGTATCATCTGCTGTAATAGGCTGGAGGGCTGGTGGACTAGTGGACTGGTGAGCTAGTGAACTAGTGAGTCAGCTGCTGGCAGCTGGCTACAGAAGTCTGACATCTGAAGTCTGACAGTCTGATGTCTGTCGTCTATCATCTATCCAACATAATTTTTACTTGTATTTACCCTCTTTCCTATGATATGATTATTTCAGAAAAATTGTTTCGGGGAGGTGACATCATGTCCAAACATATCGTTACAATCAATCAGTCTTCTCTGCAGGACTCCATTAAGTTTGAAGGCTGCAGTGAATGTCAGACTTCCTGCCAGTCTGCCTGCAAGACAAGCTGCACCATCGGCAACCTGATCTGCACGACTCAGGAAGAAGCCAAGGAAGCAAAGAGAGCCTGATTTTACGGCCCAGCCCCCGGCCCTAAGGCCGGGGGCTTTTCTATTTCTTCTTTGGAAGATACAAAGATTGTAATTGGCGGTGCGAAAGCCGCAATGAAAAGGAGATTATTCATGGATTATAATGTAAAGCCCATGATTCATCGTTTCCGTCAGAACGGCATGAACATTGTGATGGATGTAAACAGCGGCATTGTTCATGTGGTGGATGACGTAACATATAAGGTACTGGAATTTTATAACGGAAAAAACCGGGATATGGTGCTGGCCAATCTGTCTTCTTCCTATGAGGAAAAGGAACTGAATGAAGTGATGGATGACCTGGATGAACTGATTCAGAAGGAAGTCCTCTTTGCGCCTATGGACCCCAACTATAAAATGGCCATTGAAGACAGGCCTATCATCAAGGCGCTGTGCCTGAACATTGCCCATGACTGCAATCTCCGCTGCCAGTACTGCTTTGCAGGGCAGGGCGGCTACGGGCAGTGGCGCATGCTCATGCCCTTTGACGTGGCAAGAAGGGGCGTGGATTTCCTCATTGCCCACAGCGGCCCCAGAGAACACTGCGAACTGGATTTCTTCGGCGGCGAACCGCTCATGAACTGGCATGTGGTGCAGCAGACCATTGATTACGTCCATAAGCAGGAAAAGAAACACCACAAGAAAATCAAAATGTCCCTCACCACCAACGGCATGCTGTTGGATCAGGAGAAGGTGAAATATCTCACCGACAACCACATCAGCCTCATCCTGTCCCTGGACGGCAGGAAGGAAATGCATGACCGCATGCGTCCCGATGTGAACGGAGAAGGCACCTATGACCAGATCGTGAAGAACCTGCAGTACTGCGTGGCCCACCGGAACGGGGAAGAATACTATGTCCGCGGCACCTTTACCAGGTACAACCTGGACTTTACCACCGACGTGGAGGACATGCTTGACCATGGCTTCCCGGCGGTTTCCATGGAGCCTGTGGTAGGCGAAGATACGGAAGAATATTCCATTAAGGAAGAGGACCTGCCCAGGGTGAAGGAGGAGTATGACCGTCTGGCGAAGCTCTTCATCCGGCGGGAAGAGGAGGGCCGTCCATTCTTCTTCTTCCATTTCAATATGGACCTTTGGAAGGGGCCCTGCCTCCCCAAACGTCTCCGTGGCTGCGGCGCCGGCCATGAATACCTGGCGGTGGTGCCGAACGGCGACATTTATCCATGCCACCAGTTCGTTGGCCGGGAAGGCTATGTACTGGGCAATGTATACGAAGGGCTGAAGAACATGAAGATGATGCATGATTTCCGCACCAACCATGTTTTCACCAAACCGGAATGCGTGGACTGCTGGGCGAAATTCTTCTGCTCCGGCGGCTGCCATGCCAATAATGAAGCTTTTGCCGGCGACATCCACAAGCCTTACCATATTACCTGTGAAATCCAGAAGAAGCGGGTGGAATGTGCTATGATGATCCAGGCTTACAACCAGCTGAAAAAGCCAAGTGTCATGGCTCAGCCCGGTTCCTTTGAAGCGAAAAGAGAAGCACAGGAAAAACAGCAGTAAGTAAAAGAAAAAGACCGCGCCTCCCGCGCGGGAAAAAGGGGTTTCTGTTTGCACAGAGCCCCTTTTTAATTTATAATATTCTTAAGTGTAGGCAAAATTTGGCAGCTTGAGACAGCTGAAAAAATAATTGGATAACAGATTCTGAAGATGGATTTTCGTTAAAGGAGGATTCACTGATGAAATTAAAAAGACTGGCAGTCTGTGCGCTGGCGGCATGCATGCTCGGCACCGGCGCCATGATTCATGCGGATGCGTTCAGCCTGGGCAGCGTCCTTGGCGGAGTGGCTAAAGTAGGAGGCATTGGCTTCCTTGTTTCTAAATATGGAGAATCAATTAACAGTGCCATTAACTCGGTGATGATGAAGGAAGGCGCCGGCACGAATTACGCCACCAAGGTGGTGCCTATCGTGAGTATCGGAAACAGCGGATACATCGGCGCCGCCCAGGTCATCGGCGATGCGGACCAGGTGGAAAAGGTAGAGGCTGTGGGGCAGCTGGAAATCAGCTGGAATGACAAGCTCTTCCGTATCAAAGGCCTGATCCCCATGGACAGCGTAAATCCTGCTTCCTTCAGTCGTGTACAGGGAGTAGGCGTTTCTGCGGTGATTGATGTAAGAGTATAAGAGTATGACGGAGGGTGATACTATGATAAAGAAAGCAATATTGGCAGCGGGAATTTCCCTTTTGTGCCTGGCACCGGTTTTTGCGGAAGAACCGGCTACCCTGTCGGACAGGATTGACCGGGTGGATGAAGTGATTTACGGCAGTGCCCAGAGCGGCTCCCTTATCAGCCGGGTGGACAATGCGGACAACCTGATTTACGGAAACGGCAATTCCTCCGCCAGCGGTTTGGATAACCGGATTACAAACCTCTATACCGATGTGGTGAAAAGTGATAATGACGCCCAGCCCTCCATTGCCACCAGGGTGAACGCCATGGAATATTATCTCACCGATGAAATCAGGTCCGATTCCCTGAAAACAAGGATGGGGGACCTGGAAACCAAGGTTTACGGTGCAGAAAAGAAGGGAGCCATCGACCAGCGTCTGGCCAATCTGGAAAAGTCGGTGTACGGCGACCAGCATTATGAAATGAAAACGGTGGAGCTTCCGGCTGATACGGTGTTCAAGATTTCCCTGAACGATGATGTGAGCAGCAAGACGAACCAGGTGGGAGACCCTGTGACCTTTACGGTGCAGGAAGATGTGAGCGTAGGCAATGTGCTGGTGCTCCCCAAGGGCGCCCAGGGCAGCGGCGTGGTGACGAAGGTGAGCCGCCCAAAGAGCTTCGGCAGGAGCGGCGCTCTGGATATTTCCTTTGACCAGGTTTTCTCCGTGGACGATGAAGTGATTCCTACAGTGCTCGGTCCGGAAGCCAAGGAAAAACTGAAAATGGAAGCGGCTGCCGTCGGCGCATCCACCATCGGCGCCCTGGCCCTGGGGCCCATCGGCCTGGTGGGCGGCTTCTTCGTGAAGGGCAAGGACGTGAGCCTTCCGGCAGGAAGCACCCTCTACATTGAAACCCAGGAAGCAGTCACCACCAAGGGGCTGGAACTCACCAGCGGTGCGCCGAATGCGGTCATCCGGAAACGGGTGGTGCGTTCTGCAGCAGCGGATACGGAAACTGCCAAAGCAGCGGCGGACAATGAAGTGAAGGAAACGGAAACTGCTGCTTCTGCTCCTGTGGCAAAGGCAGAGGAAAAGGCTGAAGCAAAAGTGGAAGCCAAAGCAAATGACACATCCACTGCCATGAATGAGAAAGCAAAGGCAGAATTAGAATCGGTACGGGAGAAGGACACGGAGACTGCCAAGACAGGCAGCTCCGCCGAAGAAGCTCCTTCCGTAGTTATCGTGAGAAATGAATAAATGACGAAAACATATATGAAACTGCTGGCCCCCTTTGTGCTGGCCTCCCTGCTGGCCCTGCCGGCAGGGGCAGAGGAACCGGACGGTCCGGCGGATATTCCTGCTGCCGGTGCTGATGCAGGGACACCTCTGGTATTTGATGCCAAAGGGGTAGTCCGGCCTGCAGCCGCCTATGAAATGACGGCAGAAACCCAGCCGGCTAAAGAAAAGCAGGACAAAGGAAAGCAGAATAAGAACAAAAATAAAACCGGGAAAGAGGCGGCTCCCCAGGACAGCGGGATTTCCGCGGAAAACCCCATGTACGTGACAGCTGACCGTATGCGGTACAACGATACCACCGGCGACGTGGATGCCATGGGGAAGGTGGTCATCAAGCACATGCTTGACACCTACCAGACAGAATATGTATATGGCAACTCCATTGCCCAGAAATACGTAATCCCCGGAGAAGTGCGCTGGGTGAATCCTACCACCCGTCTGAAAGCGGAAAGGGCGGATTATGACGCCGCCAAATCCATTGGCCGCTTTGAAAAGATGGACGGCTGGGAAGAGGGAACCTATTATTTCAAAGGCGCAAGCGGCGTGTATGACAGAAATGCCAATAAACTGGTAGTGCAGAAGGGCTATTTCACCACGAAGCACGCTGTGGCCAAGGTGCCGGATTATCGCATTGAGGCGGACTCCATCGATATTTATCCCGGAGACCACTACACCGCCCATAACGTAAAGCTCATGGCGAAAAATACAACCCTCATTACCCTGTCCAGCTACTCCGGCTCTCTCGCCCATGATGACAGCGAAGTAAGCCTCTGGTCCCTGATTCCGCGGCCGGTTTTTGACAGCGATAACGGCATGGGTCTTCATAATGAAATCGCTGTACCCCTTGGCGGCGGTACGAATGGCATAGCATACATGAAGAACCGCTGGTACACCAAGTCCGGCTACAAGCCGGATATTGGTATCCGCTACCGCACGCCGGTAGGTACAGCCAAAGTGCATTATTCGGAGGAAGAAAGCTCCACCAACGATGACGGCGGCATCTGGGTGAAAAAGAGACCGTCCCTGGAATTTGATACCAATCATTTCTATCTGGGGAAATCCCGTTTCTATGTAGGCGCCCATGGCGAATGGGGCTACTGGGATGAAGACTGGGGCGGCCGGGACATCAAAGGTGCCTATAAGGGCTTTGACCTCTATGTTTCCGGAAATCCTTGGAAACTGGGGAAATTTATGAATTTCAGCTGGAAGGCAGGCTATGCGAAGGACTATTACAGCTATTCCAATAATATTCGCAGGAATGGTTATTATTCCATAGGCATTTCCGGCGGCTATGGTCCCCTTTCTTCCTGGATTTACTATACGGCCCGCGATATCAAGGGATATACGCCCTATGCCTACGACAGCTACAGCAGTGAAAAACCGCTGGATCTGGGCTTCCGCTGGCAGGCTACCCGCATGGATGCACTGAGTCTTGCCTGGTCCATTGATACGGTGAACGGGAAGCTGAATCATCGCTACTGGACTTACTACAGAGACATGCATTCTTTCTATGCATGGATCCGGTATGATGATATTGAAAAAGAAACGAGATTCATGATTATGCCGAAGGACTTTAAGTTCTGATTAGTGAGCTGGTGGACTAGTGAGCTGGTGGACTAGTGAGCTGGTGAGCTAGTTTTTAGGTCCTTGGCTTCTGAGGGCATTGACGACGCGAAGGTTACTCTGCTTATTGCGAAAGGAGGAATCCCTATGGCGATGAAACGCAGATGGATTCTTCCTTTGGCCGGAGCGACGGTGACTGCTCTTACGCTTTGGGGTATTTACGGCGTCGGTACGGCGGGAAAACTTCTTCCTGAAAAGAAGCCGAAACCGGCCACGGTGGAGGTGCTTCCCGATACGGAGGATGGGCCGGTTTTGAAATATGACGCCGCCCTCCATCGCAGGGGAAAGCCTCTGCCGGACCCATTTCATGCAGACGCCCTGTCTTCCATGGAAAAGGAAAAAGCGCCGCCCCTGGCAGTGGAAGGAAAGGCGGCAGAAAATTTTTCTGCAGAAGCGGCCCCAAGGCCAAGTAAAAAGGAGAAATCCGCAGGCTTTGGCCTTCCTGTGCTGAAGGGAGTCATGGCCTACGGTTCTGAACGGCGGGCTATGCTGGAGATGGATGGAAATTCCGTAGTTGTCAAAGAGGGAGAGAGGGCAGGCCCATGGAGCGTATCGGAGATTCAGGACAAAAATGTGACCCTTGTTTCCGGCGGAAACAGTCTCACATTGACCATACGTTAGCCAGGAGCAGCATTCTTTTATGCTGCGCCCTTTTTGTCTGCCTGCCCTTTGGCATAGAAGGAAGGACGGAATCATGGGATACTTCTGTCCATGACACGGTGGCGGAGGAACTGGAAAAAGGCATGCAGCCCTCCATCAAAGAAGAAAAGCCCTCTGTCAGGATGGAAAGGCCTTCGGAAAAGAGGAATTTCAGCCTTCATGTAAGCGGCGCACCGGCTCGGGAAGTGATCCGTACCCTGGCGGAAATGACGGGACGCAATCTGGTATTTTCCGGAGACCTGTCAGAAACGGTCACCGCCAGCCTGGACCATGTGACGCCACAGGAGGCGCTGGCCTCCATCCTTGCTTCCTGCGGCCTTTCTTCAAGGACCGAAGGCAGTACTCTCATTGTTTTCAACAGCAAACTGGAGAAGAATGCGGTGCCCGGTACCCGGGCCTTCCGCCTGTCCTATGCGGATGCCGAAGAAGTGGCAGAGGGACTGGGAAAGGTGATGGAAAAAGGAAAAGTCACCTTCAGCCCCTCCGCCAATACGGTCATCATCAGCGGTACGCCCAGGGAGCTCATGCAGGCGGAAAGTCTGGTGAAGACCCTTGACGTGCCGGAAAAACAGGTGAAGGTGGAAGCGGAAGTGGTGGCTGTCAATAAAAGCTATGCCAAAGACTTGGGCATCGACTGGGATTTCAAAAGCCTCACCGGCAGCGCTTCCTATGACCGGGACAGCTGGAGCGAGCAGCGCTATGTGACCGATGACAGCGGCAATATTCTCTATGACAGCGACGGCAATCCAAGAATCAGAAATATTGAAAGAAACGGCTGGGACGTCACCATTCCTGAAGGGTACGCCGGGATTTCCTACGGCCGTTCCCTGGCAGGCCATCCCTATACCTTCTTTTTCCAGGCCAAACTGAATGCCCTGGTGACCCGGGGAAAGGCCAAAGTACTGGCACGGCCCAGCGTGGTCACCATGAATGGAAGAAAAGCGGAAATCCTCATAGGCAGCCGGATTCCGGTGATTGTGGAGCACATGGAAAACGGCGTCAAAACTACGGCCACCGAATACAAGGACGCCGGCATCAAGCTGACCTATACGCCCATTATCAGCAGGAACGATGACATTACCGCCGACGTGCACGCGGAAGTGGCTACGCCCTACCTGGTGCCGGAAATGAAGGCATACCGCATCATTACCCGTTCCGCCAATACCATGGTGCGGCTGAAATCGGGAGACATGCTTACCATTGGCGGGCTTATTGACAAGGAACAGGCCAAAACCATGAGAAAAGTGCCTATCCTGGGAGATATCCCCCTTCTGGGCCGGCTCTTCCAGAGCCACAGCACCTCGACAGAAGAATCGGAAATTGTTATCGTCATTAAAGCGGATATTGTGAGGGAAGATATTAGACGATAGATGATAGAAGTTAGATGGCATGGGCTGCTGTCGGCTTACCGCTTACCGTATGGTGCAGGGTGGAGCCCTGAAATAGGTCCGTAAGATTTTGGACTGATTGCCAATCGGCAGCCTTCCCGCCGACTGGTATTTAGTAGCATTTGTCTCATAAGCGGCACGTACCGAGATTCTTCGCCCGGGGTCAGAATGGTCGGTCGGCCAAATAAAAGGAAGGCCCTTTAATGTGCAGGCTAAGGGCCAACTTTGGCCGACTCGCGCATTCTATGCAGAATGCGCGCAAGTGGGGGCAGGAAGGTTAGTACGTAACGCTGACTTCATACTCATCGCCGCAGGCGATACCACCACCCTTTGAACCCTTTGAACCTTTTGAACCCTCTGAACCTTCAGCACCAAAGGGGGCACAATAAAATGGGGGCAGCCCTATGAACCTTTTTTGTAAATATAAGTGAGAAAGAAATGGCAGTTTTAAAAATCAGCGGATTATCAAAATCCTTTGGAATCAAAACAGTTTTTGAAAATGTTTCCTTTGAAGTAAGGACGGGAGAGAGAATCGGCCTTGTAAGTGCCAACGGTGCCGGCAAGACCACCCTTTTAAAGTGCATCATGGGCACGGAGGAGGCGGACAAGGGCTCCGTGAAGGCCAGTGACGGCGCCATTATCGGCTACCTTCGGCAGGATTTCAACTACACCAGCCGCAGCATCCGGGAGGAAATGGAAGAGGCCTGGAAGGATGTTCTCTATTACAAGGATAAGATGGAAAGTCTGGCCAGGGAGCTGGAAAGCCATAAGAGCGACGAGAAACTGGTGGAGGATTACGGCAGGGCGGAAGCGCGGTTTGAATTCCTTGGCGGCTACGACTATGAATCCACCACCCGGAAAATCCTGACGGGACTGGGTTTTTCCGATGATGACTGGGACAGGGATATCCATTCCTTTTCCGGCGGGCAGAAGGTGAGGATTAATCTGGCTGCTGCTTTTGTGCGGCACCCCGATTTCCTACTTCTGGACGAACCGACGAACCATCTGGACATGAACATGCTGGAATGGCTGGAAGAATACCTCCGCTCCTACAAGGGTGGTATCCTCATGATTTCCCATGACCGCTATTTCCTGGACGGCGCGGCTACAGGAATTATTGATTTGGAAAACCATCACATCCGCACCTTCCGCGGCGGCTATACCAGGTACATGGAGACTAAGGAAAACCAGGACCGGGCCTATGAGAAGGCCTATGAAAAGCAGCAGGAGCATATCAGGGAAACGGAAGAATACATCCGCCGTTACAAGGCAGGCATTAAAGCCAAGCAGGCAAGGGGGCGCCAGTCCCAGCTGAACCGGCTGGTGCGGCTGGAAAAGCCGGTGCACCAGGCATCGCTCCGCTTCCATTTCGACCCGCCCCAGGAATGCGCGGACAAGGTGCTTGATGTGCTTCGGGTGGAAGGTTCCTATGGAAATCATGTGCTTTTCAAAAATCTCTCCATCCACATTAAAAAAGGGGAGACCGTCGGCCTCATCGGTCCCAACGGCGCAGGGAAGACCACCATCCTGAAAATGATTACAGGAGAAAAGAAACCGGACACCGGATTCATCCAGATGGGAAACAATGTGAAAATGGGATACTATTCCCAGGAGCAGGAAAGACTCCACCCGAAGCTCTCCGTGCTTGATGAAGTGCGGGACACCTTTAACTTCGGGGAAAAGGAAGCCCGCAATATCCTGGGCATGTTCCTCTTTAGGGGAGATGATGTGTTCAAGACGGTGGGCATGCTTTCCGGCGGGGAGAAGGCAAGGCTCTCCCTTCTCTGCCTCTTCCTTGAAAAACCGAATTTCCTTATTCTGGACGAACCGACGAACCATCTGGATATTCCCACCAGGGAAATCATGGAAGATGCCATACAGGCCTTTGGCGGCACCTGTCTGGTGGTGTCCCATGACCGCTATTTCCTGGACAAGGTGGCGGACCGGATATTGGAGCTGGAAGATGGAAAGCTCACGGAATACCTGGGCAACTACAGCTACTACAAAGAAAAGAAAAAGGACCTGGAAGCCTTTGAAAAGGATAGAAACGGCGGCGTAGAAGAAACAGAGAAAGCAGAGGAAGAAAGGGTTCCGGAAAAGGAACATCAGGCCAAGGCAGAGCCGTCAGCGGCGGATGTATCCAAGATGAGCCACATGGAAATGGAAATCGGCCGGCTGGAGGCCACCATGAAAATGTACACCGTCCAGATGAGCATGAATCCCGACAACTATGAGGAACTGGCCAGGGAGTATGAAGAAGCGAAGGCGAAGCTGGATAAGCTCTACGAAAAGTGGGACGAGCTGGCGGAAAAGACGGAAAACTGATACTTATCCGGTAAACAGCAGGATAGAAGAAATATAAAAAGGAACTGTGAGGAAAAATATGGTATTTCTTCACAGTTCCTTTTTCTTCGCTTCTATGTTTTGAAATTTCCCAAAGTGATGGTACGCTGCTCTGTCATCTCGAGCGGGGCTGCGTATCGGCAGGAAGGTCAAGGTATTTGAACTCCATTGAGGCTCTGAGCTCCGAGATCTCCCACCGCAATGGGGCCTGTGCCGTTGGGGCTGGAGATTTCTCCACTCCACTCCGCTTTGCTCCGTTTCGGTCGAAATGACAGTGGGGCGGGGGGATGGTGTCATTGTTTCCTTTCCCCATGACTGTAGAGCTGCCCGCCCCATATGTCATCTCGAGCGGGGCTGCGTGTCGGTATGGGGATAAAGGTGTCTGAAATCTATTGTTGCTCTGAGCCGAGAGATCTCCCATCGCAATGGGTCTGCAGCATGGGACCGGAGATTTCTCCACTCCACTCCGCTTTGCTCCGTTGCGGTCGAAATGACAGTGGGAGGGGAGGCACTGGTGCTATTGAGACCGGAGATTTCTGTCGACCGTCGAAATGACAGTGGGGCGGGCAGCGTACAGAAAAAAGGACTGTGAAGAAAAGATTCTCATTTTTTCACAGTCCCTTTTATTTTAACTCTTATCCCACCAGATTCAGAAGGGCCAGCACGATGGTGCCGGGGACGCCGAAGAGGGCGACCACGATGCCGTGCATGGTGGTGAGGGTCATATGGGTGATTCCGATGGTGTTCAGCAGCCAGAAGAGAAGACCGCCCATAATGATATTTCCAATGATTTTCTTAACGAACCGGGCGAAGAGGAAGAACGCCACAACGATGACGATGACGCTGGTAATGCCGTACCCGCCCAGGGCGCCTAAAGATTCAATCATGGTACTAGATTTCCTTTCTGTTTTCTACGGCTCCCGCCAGGGTGATGCCGTCTGTGTAGCCTACGGCGCCGCCGGCAGGAATGCCCCTGCCGATGCGGGTGACCTTGATGCCCGCCGGCTTGATGAGCCGGGAAAGGTAGTAGGCCGTAGCTTCACCTTCCGTATCGGGATCCGTGGCAATGATGACTTCCTTCACTTCACTGCTTTCCAAACGCTTCAGCAGCTCCTTAATCTTCAGCTGCTCCGGGCCTACTCCGTCCAGCGGGGAGAGGACGCCGTGAAGGACATGGTAAACTCCGTGATATTCCTGGCTCTGCTCCATGGCAGTTACGTCCTGGGGCTGCTCCACCACACAGATGATGGAGTGGTCCCGCCGGTCATCGCTGCAGATTTCGCAGGGATCCGAGGTGGAAAGATTGCAGCAGGTGGAGCAGTAGCAGACTTTGCTCCTGGCATTTCGGATGGTATCCAGAAATACATCCACCTCTTCCTGCGGCCTTTCCAGCATGAAATAGGCCAGGCGCCGGGCGCTCTTTACACCGATGCCGGGGAGCTTTCGGAACTGCAGGGCCACCTCTTCCAATTCTTTATTCATCAGAACATGCCGCCGGGAAGGCCCAGGCCTCCGGTGACCTGGCTCATGCTCTTCTGTACCATTTCATCGGCCTTCTTGCCTGCTTCATTGACGGCGGTGGTGATGAGGTCTTCCAGCATTTCCGGATCCTCCGGGTCGATGGCGTCCTTTGCAATCTTCAGGGAGACAATCTGCTTTTCACCGTTCATGGTGAGGGCGATGGCGCCGCCGCCTACGGATACGTCAACGGTCTGCTTCTTCAGTTCTTCCTGTTTCTTCTGCAGTTCTTCCTGCATCTTCCTTGCTTTTTTCAGCATGTTCTGCATCTGTGCTTTATTTCCAAACATAATGGGTCCTCCTTAAAGGTAATATTGAATCAATTCCTTATTTCATGATTCAGTCTTTTCATATATATCACAGTCCGCCATGATTTTCAAGGCTTCATTTAAGGACGGGTCGCTCCTGTCCTTGGCGGGAATGCTGTCTTTGGAAACCAGGCGGTAGTCCGGGCCGCTTTGGGCGGCCTTGGCCGGAGCGGGCGCGGGGCCTGCCTGCTCTGCAGACTTCAGCAGGGCAAAGGCGGAGGCCTCTTCTTCCCCGCCCTTCAGCACCGTATGCATCTGGATGGGAGAGCCGGTGACCTTGGCAAAGGCTTCGGCCGCCACCTTCTGGTAGGACTTGTTGTTTCCCGCAGCTACCAGGAACTGCTGGGGTGCGGAAACGATGGCCCTGGTGTGGGTGCAGTAAATGAGGGTGCTCTTCCGAAGGCAGGTAAATACATCAATCCGCCTAATGGCCATGAAATAGCCAAGCACCTTCTGCCAGATGGCAGGATAGGTCTTCGGGTCAATGAGGGAAGCATCGGGAGCGGGCTGGCTCACTGCTGCCGGCGCCGCCGGCGTGGTGGAGGGGACAGGCTGTGGAATATTCGGCCCTTCATTGACAGGAGCACGGTTTTTCCTTTGGGATGCCGGCCTGATGGGGGTATCAATGGGAATGGGTCCTTCCAAAGGCCTGGTGGGCGCGGGGGGCACAGGCATGGGGGAAATGGGAACTGCTGGAGAAACAGGAGCTGCAGCAGGAGTGGCTGGGGCAGCAGGTGCGGCAGGGAAGGAGGGCCGGGATACAGGAGCCCGCGATGGCGGCGCGGCCATGGGCATGGAGACGGCTCCCTTCTTCAGACGTTCCACCTCTTCCTCCAGCTGGGCCACCCGCTGGGCCAGGGAATCCAGGGATTTGGAACCCTTCATGCGGCAGAGATGAAGAAGTCCCATTTCCGCACTGAGCCTGGGGGATGAACTCCTCTTCGTTTCATGGAGAGCCTGGTGAAGATAGTCAAAGAGAGAATCCAGGTAAGGGGCAGGAAGGCGGGACGCATCGGAGCGGAGCGTTTCCACCTTGGCGCCGTACTGGGAAAACTCCGGTGCATTCGGGTTTACTTTGCATATCATCAGATTTCTGAAATGTTCCAGAAGGTCACGAAGAATGGAGGCCGGCTCCCGTCCGCCCTGCAGGATATTGTAGAAAAGGGTGAGGGCGGCGGAACTGTCGCCGTTGAAGATATGGTGGGACAGGTCCAGAATCATATCCTTTCCCGTAAGGCCCAGGAGGTCGTACACCGCAGGGGCGTCAAGCACTTTGGATTCGGAAGCGGAAGAGCACTGGTCCAGCAGGGACAGGGCGTCTCGAAGCCCGCCATCCGCCCTGACCGCAATGAGGTCCGCCGCGTCTTCCGTCAGGGAAAGATCGCTTTTCTTGGCAATATAAAGAAGATGGTTCTTAATGTCCTCCACGGAAATCCGATGGAATTCATACCGCTGGCAGCGGGACAGAATGGTGAGGGGAATCTTTTCCGGCTCCGTGGTGGCCAGAATAAAGAGCACATGGGACGGCGGTTCCTCCAGCGTCTTTAAAAGGGCGTTGAAGGCTTCTTTGGTGAGCATGTGCACTTCGTCGATGATGTACACCTTCTTCCGGCTCACCGCCGGCAGGGTGCGCACCGACTCCCGCAGAGCCCGGATTTCCTCAATGCCCCGGTTGGAGGCCGCATCGATTTCATAAACATCGAGGCTGGAGCCTGCATTGATTTCCCGGCAGCTCTGGCATTCATTGCATGGATTCACGCCGTCCGGATGAAGGCAGTTCACCGCCTTGGCCAGGATTTTTGCCATACTGGTCTTTCCTGTGCCCCGGGGGCCGGAAAAAAGATAGGCATGGGCCAGCCGGTCCTGCTCGATGGCCCGCTCAAGGGGTATGGAAATATGCTTCTGCCCCACCACCTCCGTAAACGTGCGGGGCCTCCATTTTCGATATAATGCTAAATAAGCCATAAACAACCTCCCGGAGAGAGTAGAAATTAGACGATAGAAGGTAGAAGATAGACGATAGAAGATAGATGATAGAAGGTAGAAATTAGAAGATAGAACGTAGAGACTGGAAACAAGGAGCTTTCTTTATAGGTATCATAATTATTATACAATAAAGAAGAGTCACAAAGGCATAAAAAAAGCCTTGCAGTCCTCATTTATGACAGCCTCCAGGATGCACCGTGTCACATGAAAAGGGCCACTTACGGCTGCTTCCTCTCGGACCTGACCGGGTTCATGGGATTTCATTGCACGGGGCCCGGAGACTGCCATAAATCAGTACTGCAGAGCCATGTACTATATTATACAGCATTATGGGGAAAAAGCAATATGTGAAATAGTGGGCTAGTGGGCTGGTGAGCTAGTGGGCTGGTGGGCTAGTGGGAATGGGGACTAGGGGCTGGGGATTCGGGAATAGGTGATAGTGGGACAGTGGGACAGTGGGACAGTGAGACAGTGGGGACTAGGGGCTGGGGATTCGGGAATAGGTGATAGTGGGACAGTGAGACAGTGAGACAGTGAGACAGTATAGAGTGCTGTCCGCTTACCGCTATCCGCTTTCCGCGGGGCATCTTCCCGCCCACGCGTCATTCTGAGCGCAGCGAAGAATCTCGGTAAGAATAGTAAGTGAGGCAATGCCGGTAAATACCAGTTGGCGGGAAGGTGCTCCTAAGCCACAGTCTCATGGTTATGCCGTTATGTCCCCAGTCCCCAGCTCCCCAGCTCCCCAGCCCCCAGTCCCCACCAGCTCACTAGTCCACTAGCTCACTAGTTCACTAATTTATCACTACGAACATTTTACAATCCTTGAAATTATTGTATAATAATAAAAATTAAGTTTTGACGATAAGGGAAATTGTCAAAAGAGAGAGGATGATTTATATGTCTCAAACAGTATGGTCCCTGGTGCCTCCTGTGGTTACCATCATTCTGGCACTGGCGACCAAGGAAGTGTACATGTCTCTTGCCATAGGTATCTTTATCGGTGCCTTTATGTTCGCCGGATTCAATGTACTTGGTGCCATTGATACCATGTTCCACATCATGTCGGACAAGGTGGGAAGCAATGTGTACATTCTGGTGTTCCTGGTGCTCCTGGGCATCATGGTGGCGGCTATCCAGAAGTCCGGCGCGTCTCAGGCCTACGGCGATTATGCGGCCCGGACCATCAAGGGGAAGCGCAGCGCCCTTTTCGTAACCATGGCGCTGGGCATCCTGATTTTCATTGATGATTACTTCAACTGCCTCACGGTAGGTACGGTCATGCGTCCTGTGACGGACCGTTTCAAGATTACCCGTGCCAAGCTGGCTTACATCATCGACGCCACGGCGGCGCCGGTCTGCATTATTGCACCGGTTTCCAGCTGGGCGGCAGCGGTGACTTCGTCCCTTCCGGAGGGAAGCTCCATTGATGGTTTTGCCCTCTTTTTGGAAACTATTCCGCTGAATCTTTATGCATGGCTCACCATTATCTTTATGATTATCATCATCTGGTCCGGCAAGGATTTCTCCCGCATGGCGCAGTATGAAAAACAGAGCGGCGGCACCCTGGTGATTCCGGCGGAGTATGCGGACGATGAAAGCAATGCGCCCGTAGGAAACGGAAAAATCATTGATCTGATTCTTCCGCTGGTGGTTCTTATCGGCGGCTGCGTGTTCGGCATGCTTTACACCGGCGGCATTCTGGAAGGAAAGGGCGTGGCAGAGGCCTTTGCCAACTGCGAATCCGCCAGAGGTCTTGTCATCGGTTCCTTCATTGCCCTGGTATTTACCTTTGTTCTTTATATTCCCAGAAAGGTTTTAAACTTCAGCACCTTCTGCAGCTGCTTCGTGGAAGGCTTCAAACAGATGACTTCTGCCATCATGATTCTTTCCCTGGCTTGGACTCTTTCCGGCATTGTAGGTAAGGAATACCTCAATATCGGCGGCTATGTGGGAAGTGTGGTATCTGACAATGCCACCATTGCAGTGATGCTGCCGGCGCTTTTCTTCCTGGTGGCCATTGGCCTTGCCTTTGCTACCGGTACCTCCTGGGGCACCTTCGGTATCCTGATTCCTATCGTACTGGCCATCGTATCCAATGATACCCATCTCATGATTATGACCGTGGCTGCCGTGCTGGCAGGCTCCGTAGGCGGCGACCATGTATCGCCTATTTCCGATACCACCATCTTGGCTTCGGCAGGCGCCCAGTGCCACCACATAGACCATGTATCCACCCAGATTCCTTATGTGCTGGTGGTGGCTGTGAGCTGTGTGGCAGGCTACCTGGTGGACGGCATTACAGGAAACGGCATCCTCGGCGATGTGGCAGGTCTGGCGTGCATGCTCATTATCCTGGCATATTTCCTGAAATTCAAATCCCATAAAAACGCTGACTGACAGGCAGTAAAAAAGCGCATCGTTGATGTCCTCATCAACGATGCGCTTTTTGTGTGGGGATGGGCTGTGAAATTTTATGGTTGAAAGAGGGAGCCGGAAGGGGAGAGCTGCCGCGGACAGCTCCTTCCTGCCGACTGGTATTTAACGATAATTGATTCACTATCGTCTTGTACCGAGATCCTTCGCTGCGCTCAGGATGGTCGGTTGGCCAAATAAAAGGAAGGCCCTTTAATGTGCAGGCTAAGGGCCAACTTTGGCCGACTCGCGCATTCTATGCAGAATGCGCGCAAGTGGGAGGCAGGAAGGAAAGCACGTAACGCTGACTATATACTCATCGCCGAAGGCGATACCTTCCCCTGAGCGTCAGCGAACACAACCCTTCTACACAACCCGCCGCCGCAGGCGGCCCTAACCTGCGCCGTCAGGCGCGCCCCTTTTTTTAAAATTGCGGCGGAGCCGCCACCACAACCTTCAGCCCGAAGGGCTGTCAAACTTTAGAACCCTAAGAACCTTCGGGCCGAAGGCCCGTCAACCTTCCACTCTGAACCCTTATAATTTATTCTTTATCTTATATATAAGGCTCACCAGGGTGAGGATGGCTACGAAGGCGGTGATGGTCATGGACCAGGCGATGCCTATGTGCATGTAGCCGGCGAAGGAAAAGTCCCAGGTAAAGTACATGATGGTAATAATGGCGGCGGCAATGCAGGCGATGGCCATCATGGTGGGCTTTTCCCGGTAGGTGACCAGGAAGAAAATGGCTGCCAGGTAGCCGGCGGCGCCGGCAGCGGAGAGGAAGTCGTCGTGGTAGAGGACCAGGGACACGATGGAGAGGATAAAAGCGTATTTCATAGGGGCTCCTTTATTTGACAAGGTTTTGGAAATCGGGGTCGCCATGGAGCCACTGGAAGTGGTCCTGGGCGGCGGCCTGGGGCTTCACGTTTTTCGGGTCCAGGTCCACCGCCTTTTTCAGGTATTCCAGGGCCTTTGCCTTATCCCGCTTGTCTGCGTAGTTTGTGGCGATGCCGTACCAGGACCAGGTGTTTTTCGGATCTTTATCCAGCACTTTTTGGAAATAGCGGATGGATTCGTCGTAGTGCTTTCCCAGTTTCTGGGCCATGGCCATGTCGAAATCGGCCTGCACGTAGTTGGGATTGATGGCAAGGGCTTTCTCCACCGTTTTAATACCTTCCTCCGGAGAAACGTCGAAGGCCTGGATAATGCCTTTCAGGGAAAGGGCTTTATAGTTTTCGCTGTCCTTCTCCAGGGCCTTATTGGCCAGTTCCAGGGCATTGAGGTGGTCTCCCTTCCCGTAGGCCGTGACGGCTTTCCTATATAACTGCTCCGATTCTTTTGAAATTGGATGGACCGCAGGGGCGGAAGCGGCAGCCGGGGCAGGGGAGGAGGAAGCAGGGGTGTTTGACGAGCCGCATCCGGCGGACAGGGCGCAGGTGATGACCAGAGCGGCCAGAATGATGGATTTCATAAAAACTCCTTTGATTCTCCGTGGAAAAGGATGGAGAATCCAGTATAATAAAGAGGAATTGGTTTTGCATTCTATTATAACAGAAAAAGAAGGAGGAGTATCATGAGTTCATTTGCATTCATCACCGGCGCCACCAGCGGTATCGGGCTGGCCACGGCCAAAGCGCTGGCAGCGAAGGGATACGGTCTGGCCCTGGCTGCCAGAAATAAGGAAAAACTGGAACAGGTGAAGAAGGAAATAGAGGATGAAATGCATGTGCCCGTTACCTGCTATGTCCTTGATGTCCGTCATCCGGAAGAAATCCATGACGTCACGGAAAGGTGCCTCAAAGAACTGGGAACGCCCCGCATCCTTTTGAATGACGCCGGTCTGGCCAGGGGGCTGGAGCCCTATGGAGAGACGAAGGAAGAAGATACTCTCCAGATGATTGATACAAACATCAAGGGCCTCTTCCTTGTGACCCGTGCCTTCCTTCCATCCATGCTGGAAAAGAATGAGGGCCATATCGTCAACCTGGGTTCCACAGCCGGCCTCTATGCCTATGCAGGGGCAGCGGTATACTGCGCCACCAAGGCGGCGGTGAAAACATTCAGCGACGGCATCCGCATCGACGTGATTGACAGCGATATCAAAGTCACCACCATCCAGCCGGGCATTGTGGAAACGCCGTTCAGCGAAGTCCGTTTCCACGGCGACAAAGAAAGGGCTGCCAAGGTGTATGAGGGGGTGGATGCCCTGCAGGCCGAAGACATTGCCAATATCATCGCCTTTGCTGTAGACCAGCCCAAACGGGTGCAGATCAGCGACATCGTCATCATGGCCAACCAGCAGGCCACGGGATTTATGGTGAGTAAGAAGGGGAAATAGTTTCCTGTTGGTAAGAATAGCCATAGTGCCATGTCGGATGGGAAACCTTTGCGAACAGTTTCCTGTCGGTAAGGATAGCCATGGTGTCAAGCCGGATAGGAAACCTTTTGCGAACAGTTTCCTGTCGGTGGGGATAGCCATAATGTCACGTCGAGTAGGAAACCTTTTGCGAATAGTTTCCTGTCGGTAAGGACAGCCATGGTGCCAAGCCGGATAGGAAACCTTTCGCAAACAGTTTCCTGTCGGTAAGAATAGCCATGGTGCCAAGCCGGATAGGAAACCTTTCGCAAACAGTTTCCTGTCGCGATGAGGCACAACGGTGTCACGCCGGATAGGAAACTTTCCGCGAAGCGGATTTCTCAAAAAAACCATTTGCTTTTTCATTTCTTCTCTTGTATAATAAATAAGCTTGTTATTTTGCAAGTAACTTCCTGGCCCGCAGTGAGTGCGGGACATAGGTCCGAAAAGGAGGCGAATTTCGTGAAAAAGTATGAAGTTATGTTCATTGTGAATGCAGCTGATGATGAAGTCATTAAGGCTGCTGTCAAACTGGTACAGGACACCATTACCAGAATCGGTGGTACCATTGACAATACTGATGAATGGGGCAAACGTCATCTTGCGTACGAAGTAAAGCATCAGAGTGAAGGATACTACGTAGTAGTTGATTTCCAGGCTGACCCGGCGCAGATTAAAGAACTTGACCGCGTTATCAAGATTCATGAAGAAATTATCCGTCATATCATTGTAAAACAGGATGACTAAGAGGTAGCACAATGAATTCAGTTCAAATCTTGGGAAATCTTGGACGGGATCCGATCATTCGTGCCACGAAGACCGGCCGTTCCGTAGCATCGTTTTCTGTAGCAGTAAGCCGTAACTATACAACCCCCCAGGGAGAACAGCGCGAGCTTACAGACTGGATTAATGTTGTTGCCTGGGGTCCCCTGGCAGAAGCTGTTGGAAACCAGCTGAAAAAAGGCAGCCGCGTATTTGTGGAAGGGCGCATTTCCAGCCGTTCCTATGATGCGCAGGATGGCACAAAGAGATATGTAACAGAAGTTGTTGCCAATACCATTGCCGTTCCCATCGGCACTCCGCGCAGCTCTTCCTATGGCCCGCAGCAGGGAGGTTCTTTCGGCGGCGGATTTGGAGGAAATAACGGCGGCTTCGGTGGAAACAACGGCGGTTTCGGCGGAAACGGTTATAACAACGGCGGAAACGGCGGTTATAACAATAGTCCTGCCGGACAGGGCGGCCAGCCGGGAGGAAATTTTGGACAGTTCGGTACGACGTCCAAAGATGAAGATATTCCGTTCTGATATGCATTGATTTTGGAGGATATAGAAAGCATGATTAGAAGAGATAGAGTAAGAAGACCGAGAAGAAAGGTCTGCCAGTGCTGCGTGGATCACGTAGACACCATTGATTATAAAAACGTTGCTGCACTGCGTCGTTTCGTTTCCGAAAGAGGCAAGATTCTGCCCCGTCGCGTAACCGGAACATGCGCAAAGCATCAGCGTAAAATCAATCTCGCTATCAAGAGAGCAAGAGCCATCGCTCTGCTTCCCTTCAGCGCTGACTGATGACTATAGAGCTCCCGCTCAGGCGGGGGCTTTTTTATTGGATTTGACAAGGCTCCTCTTTTTGGATATACTGGAAGAAATTCATAAAGTGCGATGAAGCTCTTGTTTCCCTTCAGGGGGATAACAGGAGCTTTTTTGCATAGTAGAGTGCCTCTTTCATGGATGGAGACCATAAAACTTCTTCATGAAACGGCGCTTCATTTTTTCCCTTCCTGGAGGTGTCTTATGAATCAATCGGAAGGATTTGGTAAAAAGTACGGTTTGTTTCTAGCACTGGCGGCCATGGCGCTGGTCTATCTTTTCCCGACGCCTGTGGACCTGCCGACATCAGGCCATCGGCTTATCGGTATCCTGGTATTTGCCGTCATTATCTGGATGACCGAAGGTGTGTCCTATCCGGTCAGTGCATTTGTGATTGTTGTGTTCATGGCATTTTCTCTTGGCATGGCGCCTAATCCCGCCAAGCCGGAGGCTCTTCTCGGTACCAGTAAGGCCCTGCAGATGGGACTTGCCGGTTTTTCCACCACCGCCTGGGCCCTGGTGGCAGGAGCCATGTTCCTGTCGGCAGGCATGATGATTACGGGGCTGGATAAACGTATCGCCCTGGTGGTCATGTCCCATATTGGCGTGAAATCCAGCCATCTGGTGATTGGCGTCATTTTCGTGGGATTCCTGCTTTCCTTCTTCGTTCCATCCACCACGGCCCGGGTATCCTGCATGGTTCCTATCGTGGTGGGTATTATCCGCGCCTTCGGTCTCCAGAAGGGCTCCACCTTTGCGGCGGTGCTCATGATGGCCGTGGCCCAGGCGGACTCCCTCTGGAACATCGGTATCAAGACAGCGGCTGCCCAGAACATGGTGGCCATCGGATTTATCCAGCAGGTACTGGGCAAGGACATCAGCTGGCTGGAATGGTTCATCGCGGCCGCTCCCTATGCGGCCATCATGTCCGTGGTGCTCTATTTCCTCCTGATTCATGTGATGCCTCCGGAAGTGAAAGAAATGCCCGGCGGCCGGGAAGCGCTGGAAAAGATGCTGAAAGATCTGGGACCCGTTTCCAGGGATGAGAAGAAACTGCTCCTCATTTCCATTCTCCTCCTCTTCTTCTGGGTCACCGAAAAGAAACTCCATCCCTTTGATACCACCACCGTTACCATCACCGGCATTATGCTCATGATGCTGCCGAAGGTGGGCTTCATGACATGGAAACAGGCAGTTCCCCATATCAACTGGGGCACCGTCACCCTCTTCGGCGTAGGCATCAGCCTGGGCACCGCCCTTTTGAAATCGGGTGCCGCCATCTGGCTGGCCAACCACTTCGTGGCCCTCTTCGGCATGGAAACCATGTCGCCCCTCATGGTCATTGCGGTGCTGGCCTTCTTCCTCACCGTCATTCATCTGGGCTTTGCCAGTGCCACAGGCCTTGCGTCGGCCATGATTCCTATCGTCATCGCCGTCCTCCAGAGCGTGAAGACACCGGGCATCGATGTGCTGGGCATGACCATGATTCTCCAGTACACCATCTGCTTCGGCTACATCCTGCCGGTGAATGCGCCGCAGAACATGATTGCCTACAGCACCGGCTACATTACATCCAAGGATTTCCTCATCACCGGCATTCCCTTCACCATCCTGGCCTACGTCATGATCCTCGTCTTCTCCGCCACCTACTGGCACTGGCTGGGATATGTGGGATAGGGTAGACGATAGAAATTAGACGATAGATGATAGACGATAGAAGTCAGAGGTCAGACATCAGACTGCGTTAGGGGATGCCTTCCCGCCTAACCGTCATTCTGAGCGACAGCGAAGAATCTCGGTACTCTTTGCATTTGAGCCAAATGGTAATAAATACAAGTCGGCGGGAAGGCTGCCGATTGGCAGTCAGGGCAGCAGAGCGTGTCAATCCGGCTTGCAGCGTCGTACACCCCTGCGCCACTACGTGGCCCTCTTCCCCTAAAGGGGACGCAAGACGTTACGTTTTTACCTTTTTTGTCACCACTGCTGCTTGGCGGAGAGCCAGAGCCCCCTTCCATAGGAAGGGGGTGGCGCCGTAGGCGACGGAGGATAGGGGCGTCAGTTTTAAAAAGGTTCTTAAGATTGACCGGCCTTCGGCCGGAGGGGGCTTAGGTTTGACGGGCCTTTGGCCCGAGGGTTGTGGTATCGCCTAGCGGCGATGAGCATAAAGTCAGCGTTACGTGCTTACCTTACCTTCCCACCCCACTCGTCATTCTGAGGGAAGCGAAGAATCTCGCTTCCCGTCGACACTGACTCCCACCAGCCCACCAGCCCACCAGCTCACTAGTCCACTAGCTCACGAAAAAAGCACTTCCTTTGGGAGGTGCTTTTTTCGTTGGAAAATGGAAAAGAAAGGGCAAAAGTCTTGACATGGAGGGGCATGAATGATATTCTAATAACGTAAGTTAGCACTCGAGAGCAATGAGTGCTAATAACAAGGTGATAATTATGGCAGCACGCAGAACAAACAAGAATGAACCCCGATACGGGGCCAATGAACTGAATGAAAGAAAGAGAAAAGTACTGTGGGCCGTTGTACAGGATTATGCGGACACCGCTGAGCCGGTGGGATCCAGGACCATTGCGAAGAAGTACAACCTGGGCGTCAGCAGCGCCACCATCCGCAACGAAATGCAGGACCTGGAGGACGAAGGATATCTGGAACAGCCCCATACTTCCGCAGGACGTATCCCTTCCATCAAGGGATATCGTTTTTACGTGGACTGGCTCATGCAGCCCGCTCCCGTTTCCAGCGAAGAAAAGTCCATGATTGACAGCATGCTCCTGGACCACGTGACGAAGGTGGATGAAATCTTCCGGAACATGGCCAGGGCCGTGGCGTCACTGACCCATAACCTTTCCGTGGCCACGTCGGCGGGAAGCAAGAAGAAATTCAATTACATCCGTTTCCTCCCCCTAGACGGGGTGAGGGCCATCCTGCTGGTGGTGACAGACCAGGGCGATGTGTCCAATGCGGTGGTGGATATCCCCAAGGGAAGCACCTTTGATGAAATGCAGCTCCTGGCAGATAGGCTGAACCATTTCCTCCACGGCCGTGACATAGACAGCATGGATGAAAATGCCATCCTTGCCTTCCAGAAGGACATAGAGAAGAACCTCAGTCCCTACATGAACGTATTCAAAGCGCTGCAGCAGGTGATGACGCCGCCAAAGGAGGTTTACTCCGGCGGTGCCAGCCAGCTTATCGAACAGCCGGAATTCAAGAATGTGGAGAAAATGCAGGATATCCTGAATCTCCTAGAGCAGCGGGATATGCTGGAAAGCATGCTCCTTTCCAGTTCCGACCAGCCCATTGCCGTCCACATCGGCACGGAAAATTCAGTGAAATCCCTGTCGGACCTTTCCATCGTGAGGGCCCAGTTCTCCTCCGGCGGCAGGGTCATCGGGTCTGTGGCGGTGCTTGGACCCACCAGGATGCAGTACAGCAAGATTATCGGCATGATGCGGTTTATGCAGGAAAGACTGGATCAGCTGTTGAAGAATAAAGAATGATAAGGAGGCTCCCGTATGAAGAAAGAAGAAGTCAAAGTGAAAGTGAATGCGGAAGAACCGAAGAACAAAAAGGAAGAACCGGCGAAGCAGGAAGCGGAAAAGGCAAAAAAGCCTACGGCCGAAGAACTGCAGCAGCAGGTGATTTTCCTTACCAAGCAGGCCGCTGAAGCCCAGAAAAAGGCAAGGGAAGCAGAGGACAAGGCGAAGTCCGAGGAAATCAAACTCCAGACCGCCCTGTCCCAGTATGTAAGGCTCCAGGCGGATTTCGACAATTTCCGCCGCCGCACAAAGGACAGCGAAGCCAAGGCCGCCGATACATACAAGGCGGAAACCCTGAAATCCTTCCTGCCGGTGCTGGACAATTTTGAACTGGCCCTCTCCCATATGAAGAAAGAGGAAACCGGTGAAGCCTACGTAAAGGGCTTCGAGCTCCTCCAGAAGCAGATGGTGAAGATTATGACGGACTTCGGTGTGAAGGAAATCGAATCCAAGGGTAAAACCTTTGATCCCCATTTCCATGAAGCAGTCATGATGGTTTCATCCGATGAAATGGAAGACGAAACCATTGCCATGGTTTTCCAGAAGGGCTACCTGTACAAGGATACGGTCCTTCGTCCTGCCAAGGTACAGGTTGTGAAGAACAACTGACATTGGCAGTTTGAATCAGCATATTTCTCATTATCAGTATACATGAGCATGAAAGGAGACATTTTAAATGTCAAAAGTAATTGGTATTGATTTAGGTACAACCAACTCTGTAGTAGCAGTCATGGAAGGCGGCGAACCCGTCGTTATCCCCAACGCCGAAGGCTCCCGTCTCACTCCTTCCGTTGTAGGTTTTTCCAAGAACGGTGAACGTCTGGTAGGCCAGCTGGCAAAACGCCAGGCCGTTTCCAACCCGGACCGCACCGTAGTTTCCATTAAACGCCACATGGGCAGCGACTACAAGGTTACCATTGACGGCAAGGCCTATACACCACAGGAAATTTCCGCCATGATTCTGCAGAAACTGAAGGTGGACGCAGAAGCTTACCTGGGTGAAAAGGTAACCGAAGCCGTTATTACCTGCCCGGCTTACTTCACCGACAGCCAGCGCCAGGCAACCAAGGACGCCGGCGCCATCGCAGGCCTGAAGGTTCTCCGTATCATCAACGAACCGACCGCATCCGCCCTGGCCTATGGCCTTGACAAGATTAAAGACGGCAAGGAACATCGTTTCCTGGTTTACGATCTTGGCGGCGGCACATTCGATGTGTCCATCCTGGACCTGGCAGACGGCGTGTTTGAAGTAGAAGCCTCCAGCGGCAACGGCCATCTGGGCGGCGATGACTTCGATGCCCGCGTCATGGACTGGATTGCAGACACCTTCAAGAACCAGAACGGCTTCGAACTGAAACGGGATCCCATGACCAACCAGAGACTGAAGGAAGCAGCTGAAAAAGCAAAGATTGAACTGTCCTCCGTCATGTCCACGGACATCAACCTCCCCTTCATCACCATTGACTCCAACGGCCAGCCGGTTCACTTCGACGCTACCCTCACCCGCGCCGTATTCGACCAGATTACGGAAGACCTGGTACAGGCTACCGTAGAACCCATGGAACGGGCTATGAAGGATGCCAACCTCACCATTGACGACATCGATAAGATTCTCCTGGTCGGCGGCTCCTCCCGTATTCCGGCTGTACAGACCCTGATCCGCAATAAATTCCACAAAGAACCGTCCAAGGGCGTCAATCCCGATGAATCCGTAGCAGTCGGCGCAGCCATCCAGGCCGGCGTTCTCAAAGGCGAAGTGAAGGACGTATTGCTCCTCGACGTAACCCCGCTGTCCCTGGGCATTGAAACCCTGGGCGGCGTATTCACCACCATGATTAAGAGAAATACCACCATTCCGACATCCAAGACCCAGGTATTCTCCACAGCCGTAGATAACCAGCCGTCCGTAGACATCCATGTACTCCAGGGCGAACGCCCCATGGCTGCCGATAACAAGACACTGGGCCGCTTCGAACTGAGCGACATTCCGCCGGCTCCCCGGGGAGTTCCGCAGATCCAGGTCACCTTCGACATCGATGCCAACGGCATTGTACACGTTTCCGCCAAGGACCTGGGCACCGGCAAGGAACAGAAGATCGACATCACCTCTTCCTCCGGTCTCTCCGATGAAGAAATCAAGAGAATGCAGGACGATGCCAAAGCCCATGAAGCAGAAGACAAGAAACGGAAAGAAGCCATCACCGCTAAGAACAACGCAGAAGCCCTCATTTACCAGGCCGAAAAGACCATCAAAGAACTGGGAGACAAGGCTGATGCAGGTAAGGTGAAAGAAGTGAACGACGCCATTGCCAAACTGAAAGAAACCCTCAAAGGCGATGACACCGAAAAGATTAAAGCCGACGCCGAAGCTTTGACCAAACCGCTCCATGAACTGACCGAAAAACTCTACCAGCAGGCACAGCAGGCTCAGCAGGCACAGCAGCAGGCCCAGAATGCAGGCGCCCAGCAGGGACAGGCGGCAGGAGCCAAAAAAGACAAAGACAATGTGGTAGACGCAGACTATAAAGTCGTGGACGACGATAAGAAATAAGGAATAGTGTGATTTCTTTATGGCAGACAGCAAGGATTATTATGACATCCTTGGCGTAAGCAAAAACGCCACCGATGATGAAATCAAAAAAGCATACAGAAGACTTGCCCGCAAATACCATCCGGACCTGAACAAGGACAATCCCAAGGAAGCAGAGGAAAAGTTCAAGGAAGTCAATGAAGCCTACCATGTACTTTCCGATGCCGACAAGAGAGCCCAGTACGACCAGCTCGGCCACGACGCCTTCCAGCAGGCCTCTCGCGGCGGGGCCGGAGCCGGAGGCTTCGGCGGATTCGGTCAGGGCGGATTCAACGGCCAAGGCTTCGACTTCGGCGACTTTGACATGGGTGACATTTTCGACATGTTCACCGGCGGCAGCCGCAGAAGAAACAATGGTCCCCAGCAGGGCGCAGACCTCCGCTACGACATGACCATTACCCTTCGGGAAGCCTTCAACGGCGTGAAGAAGAAATTCTCCGTCAGCAAGAACGACACCTGCAGCCACTGTCACGGCAGCGGCGCAGAACCGGGCTCCTCCGTCGATACCTGCCCTGCCTGCCACGGCACCGGACAGCAGCGTATCGTAAGAAACGGCCCCTTCGGACAGATGGTGAACATCGTCACCTGCCAGCAGTGCGGCGGCACCGGCAAGATTATCAAAAACAAGTGCAAAGAATGCCATGGCACCGGTACCGTCAGGGCCTCCAAAACCATTGAAGTCAACATTCCCGCCGGCGCCGACAGCGGTGTCCGCATGAGAGTGGCCGGCGAAGGCGAACCGGGCCTCCGCGGCGGTCCCAAAGGCGACCTCTACGTATACATCTACGTGGAAGACGACCCGGACTTTGAAAGAGAAGGCGACGACCTCTACAGGACCGTCAATATCTCCTACCCCGTAGCAGCCCTGGGCTCCACCATCAAAGTCAAGACCCTGGACAAAGAAGTGGAACTGAAGATTCCCGCCGGCACCCAGACCGGCACCCGCTTCCGCATCTCCGGCGAAGGCATGCCCCACCTCCAGTCCTCCCGCAAAGGAAACCTCTACGTGGAAGTCCACGTCACCGTGCCTAAACGGCTGAACGAAGACCAGAAAAATGCCCTTCTCCACTATGCCAATGAAATGGGCGAGGACTGCTCCCAGTACAAAGGGAAAAGCTCCTTCCTCGACAAAATCATAGACAAGTTCAAACAGTAAGAAAAAGCCCATCGGTTATCCGGTGGGCTTTTTTGGTGGGGGGAAGGGGGAGTGCGGCGCGGCCGCTAAGGGGGCGGGCCCTTTGGGCCCGCAGGTTGTGTTGGCCGCTTCGCGGCAAATTAAAAAGGGGCGCGCCTGACGGCGCAGGTTGGAGCTGCCTGACGGCAGCGGGTTGTGTAGAAAGGTTGTGTTCGCTGACGCTCAGGGGGAAGGTGGCGGCTTTGCCGCAGTTTATAGCCCCCTTCCTTAGGCAGAAGTCCTGCAGAGGACTTCTGAGCCGGGCTAATATGTGAGCATAGCCTGCACACAAAGCGAACACCTTAGAGCCCGGCCAGCGGGTGGCGCTGAAAGCGCCGGAGGATAGGAGCGTCAGTTTTAAAAAGGTTCTTAAGATTGACCGGCCTTCGGCCGGAGGGGGCTTAGGTTTGACGGGCCTTTGGCCC
>ENA-ORCP01000480-ORCP01000480.1-human-gut-metagenome-genome-assembly--contig:-NODE-480-length-35851-cov-5.094817_pt1 | contig 35851 bp, 23 predicted proteins | sample MGYA00242990_ERZ507991 | MGnify/ENA primary metagenome ERZ507991 (study PRJEB26167, sample SAMN06115496) | human gut metagenome | host: Homo sapiens | place: China:Henan | collected 2015-05-07 | study... | reverse complement strand
GGAATTCTGCACTTATGTCCCTTCTTCTTTTTACACACATCCCAACGCCTGCAGCTGTTTCGGTATTTACACCGGTTGGGACTTGCATGAAGTATGCCATCCCTGTTTCGCAACTTATGATAACGATGCCTGCGTATTTCCTTGGAAACCGTATCAGGTGAACAGCCTATAATGTATGCAATCTCTTTAAAGGTACGATGTTCTTTCAGTCCCTTCTGAATTTCATGCCTGTCATCCCAAGTTAAATGTGTCCCCTTTTTCCTTTCTTCTTTCGGCATAGGACCTCCTTCTGCAGGAGGATACCTATTCAGTATACCATTGCATGACTAACTTATGGTTTCTATACCCAAATCAGATTTTTAAAATTCATTCAACGAAAATTTTTACCAGTTTTACCCACCGGATTTAATCAGCTTTTCTCTGAACTAATCTAATAGAAGCATGTTCTGTCCAAAAGCCTAATTATAATTTAGCACATGAACATCCACGATTTCAAGCTGTATCCGCATCTTTCACAGCTTCAATATTTCTAAGCTCACCGACCGGATTCTCAAAATCAAGAGACTTATATTCAGGGTCGTCAGTCTGAGCTATATATATAGGCGAGCCACCACCCGGCAGACGCATGGAACTAACTTTTTCTGTCACCGGAATCACCTCATATATCGGTATCTCAAGTAAATAGTTATGGTCCTTGACTGGAATACCGTTTACAGAAACTTTCTTCAGTTCCGAAAGGCTCACCCGCAAAGGGACATCATCAATGGCTGCCGGATATTCAATTTCTGTAAAACCATGCTTAAGGCGCGGGGCACGCTGACGCACTGTCACACGAACCTCAGTCGGCTGGGTGCAGATCAGATAAGTCTGAGTCTCGCCTTCCTTTTTCACTGGTATCGGAACAGCAAGAACATATTCCTGACGCTCGGTTTCATCCGGAGCGAGAATCAATGGCGGAAAAACAAAAGAATTCTGACTGAGATAAAGAAGCGGTTTTGTCTTTCCCGTCGGGTCAATCCGAGAATACTTGTCAATGATAGCCTTATCGGCCTCGGTGAAAATTCCTTGAGGTTCGCATTCCTCTATGCCCGTAGCTTCCGGATAGAACTCACGGAAATGGGCAATGGCATCCCAAAGCGCCACATCATTCTCCTTGATTTGCGAGAAGTATTCCATTGGACCTGTAAACCAGTCAAAACGAGCATTTTCTTCAACCAACTGAAGGTCACCATCAACCTTTGCGTAAAGATCAACTTGTACTACAGGCGACTGATTGCGACACGACTCAATAATTTCATCGGGATTCTTCACCTCTCCGTCAATTTTGATGCTGTTCGCGGCCATCACGCGGAAGGTACAAGACCTGGAACAATCGTTTTCAGAACCTATTGAACCAATCAGATAAAGCGCAGCCGCATTCGTTTCATCAAAAGTGCTATTTTCATCATCAAGATATAGAACCACCATATATTCTTTGCCGCTAATCATACCCTCATCTTCAGGGCGTGTGTTGAAAGCAATAATCTTAGTGCCGTTAACAATCTGCCTGAATGCGGATTCGGAAAGCGTTTCCCCCGCCGAGTGATATTCTGCGTTACTGTCAAAATGTGTATTGAACTTTATCATTCCGTAAAAAGACTCTTCTTTGCCCCCACGGTAATTATAGCGGAGCACAGCTTCCTTGAAAGCCTCATCAGAGCCCCTTTTTTCATCAATAAGCTGCTTGAATTTCTTGTAGTCAACGAAAGAATAATAAAGTTTGAGTGTCTCGCCCTGTGCTGCTTCTGCTGCCGGCATTTTGCCAAGGCTCTGCATCAGGACATCAAAGGGAGCTGAAATTTTGATGTCGGAATTTTTGGAATCAAAACAAATTGGATTAACCTGGTCGGCATACACAACCGGTTTCACAAGATACACACGGAGATCATCTATGGCATAGTCCGCTCCGCCGGAATTCTCACAGTTATTGTCAAGTTCGATTTCGTAATGGTCCACATCCTCAATGTCAAAGTCCTTATCGGTGAAAATAGGCACGAAACTTGCATAGAAATACATCCATGTGCCTAACAGATTATCATCGGATGGCACATAGCCGGTTGTATGAGTGTGGAGCGGCACTCGGTCACCGTTTGTTAGGACAGCTATAAAATTGATGGCAAGATTGGCCATCTCACCTTCTGTGAATTCGGAAACCCAACCTGATACATGAATTGTCGATCCGGGACAGAAATCACCAAGAGACAGATAGGCCATAACACCGGGATCGGCCGCAGCATTCACCCAAAAGTAGAATCCTTTCTGAGCGCCTTGCGTTTCATAGAATTTACGGTCGAACAGACCGTCGCCCTGATTGAAATTTTTGTCGGATGTCATATTTTGGTTGGGCTTCCCTGCATACTGAAGCTTATCGGAATGGCTCGCAACCATATACATATTGTAATCCCTTTGGGAGCTATATGTAAATGAATAGTTCGATAACGGCCATGCAAGAGGCCATTTCAAACGACCGATGCCTTTAGTGTTGGTCCAGTCCAAATATTTCTTTATATCATTTGTCGTGGGCAATTCCTTGTACAGCAGATACTCGTCATAATTAATCTGATCGCGCGGGGCTCCAAAATTAGTTGTGAGCCATTCATTTGTTACACGATGGTACTCATCTTTTTTGAGCTCCGCCTCAGGCACAAGCACAGCTGCGGTCTTTGGCAGGAACGTGATTTCGAATTCCTGTACAAGAAGTTCCGCTCCGGACCCATCGGGAATTATAATGACCTCACCATTATAATCCAAGCCCACAAGCTGCACGGTAAAAGTGCCTTCAACTGCCTTATCGGCATCGCACGCAAGCATACGGTAGTAGGAGGCCCCTCCCCCGCACGCATTGTAAGTGACACCGTCAATCACACGACTTCCGTAGCCTTTGAAAGTTCCAGATGCGTAAAAGCTGTTCTTGTCAGTAAGATTGTTCGGGGCGTCAATATCTTTAATAATAGTACCATTTGCATCCTTTACACGTATGCGCATAGAACACACACGGCGATAGTCGGTACCGTCATCTGTTACTTTATAGTACAGACGCGAACGTGTAGTGGTCTCCTTAGGCAGTGGCGAGTCCAAACGAATCTGGAAATACTTTCCGGCCTCGGCCGTTATATGACGACGGTTCTTGCGTATGTATGCTTCATTTCTCTCTTTCGTTGAACAATTATCGTCAGCAAATTTTTTGCCGTCTTTAACATGGAAAATATGTCTGAAATTGATTAATGGTTCAAGTATCGTTTTATCCTGAGAATCAAAAAACCAATCAAAATTAATCTCCTGGCTGAAATCCGCCGCTATGTAATAATCTTTGTCAAGAGACTGGAGCTGATGCTGTGTCACATCGCGGGGATAGAAGAATGTGGCTATTGAACCATACACACGTTCAAACGGATACAGCAATGCCCTCGGCGCTTCAGCGGGCACTTCCGGGTATTCGACATTAACGGTCGGAAATCCATCGGGATTGTATTGCCAGCCGCCTCCTATTGTTTGCGTGAAAGTTTCGGTAGTTTCATCGCCGACACTTATATTGCCGGTCAGCAAATTATTATTCAACTCAATCGTAGGGGCGATTGTACTGTAGCAATTTGTGGTATGGCAACGGGCAAAATCATGAGGAATCACAAATCGACAGTTATTATCATTTACAATAGCATCGGCGTCAGTAAAACTACCGGTACTGAAGCAATGCTCCGGGTAGAGTTCTACATCAAAATGTGCATACCCGCAAAGCAGTCCATTATTTTTATTGCCTGTAAGCCGCCCTGTGAAAGCGCAATTTCTGATATATACCGAAGAGCGTTTAACTTTATTACCGCTCTGGATAGATCCCAATATGCCTCCGCAATAAGAATCTGTTGCGTTTGTACCTATAATATCACCGTGGTTTATGATATTTTCAATGCGGGTCACATTGGAGCCGTTAATTTTAACTTCGTAATAGGCTCCAACAACGCCTACAAGTCGTTTGCCCGTGAAAGTGCATGAGTTGTCAATGACAAAATTACCGATTACGGCTCCGGTGCCTATCGCACCGAACATACCGACACATTCAGTTTCTTTTGTTATTGTCAGATTTCTGATTGTGTGACCATTGCCGTTAAAATAGCCTATAAAAGGCTCTGTCTTTGTTCCTATAGGGTTTATGCCCGTGACATTGGTAAAGTCAAGGTCCTGATTCAAAATGCCTACAGCATTGTTTTCCCCTCCATTGCACGCCGACACGAACATTATGTAATCATCTACATTATTAATCTGATAAGTCTTTCGTTCGTTGTATTTGCCATATTTCAACGATTTTCCACCGAACCAGCCGTAGTTGTCGCTCTTGGCGATTCCCGACGGGTCTATCAGGAAATCAAGCACACGGTTACCTCTCTCATCGGTTACATTACCTCCCGTCTCGTAATTATACCAATGAGAAAACACTTCATTGTAGTTTCCGATAGTGTTGAACCCATAGAAAGGATAGAGAGCCACTGCATCGCCCGGAATAGCATAAAGTTCATGTTCTACGATATGGGTTGGCTGATACTTGACCTCCGATTTTATTCGGGAGTCATTCTCTTTACTTACCGGAGTATAATCAGGGGGATTGAGTTTGTCCTTATGTTTTTCAAAAAAGTCAAGATTTGCCGTCCATTTACCTTCGGAGTCTAAATAAAATCCCTGTTCAAACCAAGAACCGAATCCGGAACCGGATCTGACATTGGGGTCAAGAATACCACCGGTGCGCAGCAATTCGTAATCGGCAAAATCCATGTGCATATCCGACTTCAAATGAAAACGGTCAGCCATATTGTCCGGATATGAATCAGAACTTGCTAATTTATAAATTTGGAATTCCGACATATTCATATACCGGTAGCCTGCCTGCGAAAAAGACTTGGAGTTGTTGGCCTTGAGGATGAAACGAATACGGTAATATTTTTTGCCCTGAATCAAAGGAATACGGGCTGAATACTCTATTGTTTTCTCGCCTCTATAGGTAAAGAAGGCATATCGGAATCCCTCAGTCCAGTTCACGGGGACGTCGGTTATACTATTCGGGTCATCGCTGCCTCTGAGTTCAAAAGCCGTGGGATGAGCCGTTGCGCTGCCACCAGATCGCTGAATCTTCACCACCAAACATTCATCAGCGCCCAATTCAAGTCCGTCGTTAAAGATTACATCGATATAATGCTCATTGCCCACGTTGTTTCCTTTATCCGACTGCCAATATGTGTCGACATTGCCGTCAAGCAACACCGACAAGTCGTTATTGCCGTCCTGGCCGCAGTCGGTATACAGCTGAGTGGCATCATTGATAAGTTCAACAGGCTCTGCGTGGAGCAAGAGTGTGCTTATTGCAATAAGGAGAAATGCAAGTGTCTTTTTCATCAGCTTCTAATGATGTATAGTTTGCGTATAAAAGTTTGTTTGAGAGAGCCGTTTGTAACGGTGACATCAAGATTTATGACAGCTGTGCCGCTTGTGTTTTCCGCAAGCTCCCCAATTATTTCGCCGTTAAGCCACGTGGGAACCTGCGAAAAGATTTCACTTCCTGATTCTACGGAGAGATCCACCGAAACATTATCGGCTGCGACGGCTGCACCAGTATAACTGTCGGAAACCTGAGGTGTGATTTCAAAGAATCCCGAAGTTCCGAACCGGACATAAGATTCATCACCTTTATTATCCACAATCACAGCCGGATACCCCCCAATAGGAGGATAAAAACGCACATCAAGTTGCAATTCCCAATCGGTGATAAGTACCGGTATGGTAATAAAATCGTTGCGATTGATATAGGCTAACTGATATGCGAGAGCGCTTACAGTACGCGTTGTGCCGCCGATATCCAAATCGAAACTCAACGGATAATGACCGGTGGGATGCGCTTCGGCTGTGGATTCAAATAAATAAAATGTTTCATCTACACTACCCCCGTCATTACTTATAGTCAAGTTTGTAGGACGTTCCAGCAGTTTGCACACTGTACCTTCGGGCAAAACCGGGCTTTGTTTGAGTGACTGATAGTCGGGCAAAAGATTCACAGCTTCAGTAAGAGCAGGCAACATCGAAATCTTGCTTACTGTCACGGGTTGCGAGGCATTGGATGTAAACCGGAACCGCAATTTGGCCCACAGTCTTACCACTTCAATCTCAACACTACTGTTCTGGGTCACTTTAACTGTTTTCTTTCCTGTCATAGGCACAAGAGCGCCTATCGCCCCTATTTCCTTATTCCAGATAACGTTTGACAAATCGGGCATTTGCTGATTCAAAACAATATTGTCCGCAAAATCATTGCGGTCAATATTTGCAAAAGCATAAACAGTGTAGTCGCCTGAGACTAAGTTCAAATGAAATTCATCGCTCTCCACTGCATCGGTTTTGCTTGCAGCACGCTCTACAATCCTGCAGATTGTCCCATCATTATCAACCACGGCAATCCACCACGAGTTAATCAGCTCTTCCGAACTTGCACTGTCATCCTGGGCGACACGCGACGCTATGGTAAAAGAAACGACAAACTTGGGATGCTCAATTTCCCGATCATCGGTCGCACAACTGCCGCAAAACAACAGCACGGTCAGAAGTATGAATATATATTTGATTTTCATAAAACCACTATATGATTATTTGAGGATGAGTGATAGTATTCCATGGGTTTACAAAGATTCGCCATAAAATTCCTTTCTCGTTGATTGTGATGGTAATTTTCACGTGGGTGTTGCGGAAGAGGGCACGCAGATTGGGGAGATCGGCTTCAAAATTTCGCGTCTTGTCGCCCGACGTGAGAGTGAGCGCGACTTTGTATTGCTGCTCAATGCCCAGAGCATCCTCATGGAACGGATCAATGGCCGGGTTGGGAAGCAGGCAGCTCTCCGGGCAGTAGTGAGAGGGGAGCGTAAGCGCGCCATTTGGGGCGATTTCCTGCCCGGTAGCACTCCACTGCTCCGGAGTGTGAATGGCACCCGTGGGTATGGAGTATTCCATAATCCAGCCGCGTTCATCGGCCGTTGGAGGATTGGGCTTAGTCTGCGATTCCTCGCAGGCCAAAGAGAGCCAGTCCACCCAGTGAAGCGGGGTGTCGTTATCGAACACAAAGCCTTTCTTACCGTCCTTCACGGTGATGATTCCTTCTCTTGTAAATTTTGGATAAAGGAATGATTTATCGGCCACGGAGTTGACGCTTAAAGCGTTTAGAGTCACGGCATCGGAACGGTTGTTCTTGATGGTTACGTCAAACTTCGTTGCCACACGCACCACATAGAATGTCTCTTCGTTGTTTCCGGGAGTAAGCTCCACGTCGTAGCTCGACGTCATCGGTATGTTCTTTGTGTAGTCGGGAGTAAACACCATCTCCGAAAGCGCATCCGAAATGCCACCCTGACCCTCACTGATGGAATTGAGATAAGCGGTGAGCGGTTCAGCGCCTTCAGCGGTTTCGTAATTGACGCTCTCCTCATTGGCTATGAGGAAGATGCGTTTAGCGCCCGGAGTGACCGGAATGGCAAGCGGGAACTTATAGGAATTCACTCCCGAGGAGATATCGGCAGTGCGGACGCGCTCCACTTTCCCCTTGTCATCGAGGATGATGATTCGGAGGGAGTGCATAAGCTCAATGTCATCACCGGCACGCGACTGCCCTACCGCCACGACGCGGAGCAATAACACGGCTTTTTCGCCATCGGCAGGGCCGTTGACATCCTCATCGGCAATGTCATCGTAGACGCACGACTGCATCAACAGCGACAGCCCGACAAAGAGCCAAGTGAAAAAAGCTGTTCGTAGGTTTGTTATCATCTATGCGGAGAGATTAGTCAAGGTCATAGTCATGAAGAACGATTCGCCAGGAGTGGATGAGGATTGAAGTGCTGATCCACTGCAGGTTCTGGTCAAGGAAGAAGGTGAGCACATATTCATCTTCGCGGTCAAGGAATTCCTGTTCGTCCATCTTGTGGCCGTAGGCTTCCTCGTAGTAGTCTTTGGCGAGGAGTGCATATTGGATCACAGGCACTTGCGCCACCAGCTCGCCGCGATGATTGGTGATGGTGAGAATCATCTTTTTCTTATGGTCGGCCATCATGCGGCCCACGGTGAAGTCGGCTATCGCGCCGTTGACCTGGATGATTCCGCGGCTCGCGGAGAGTATGTCGGGCTTACCCACACCGGCAGTGCCCGACTGCTTGTTCCATTCAAGGTAATGCACGGGGTCTTCGCCTATGAGGAGGTTGTCGCTCCCCATGAGTCCGTTGGCGTCCTCTATACGGAAGTTGAACTGATTCACATCGAGATGCTCGGCCGAGAGCTGCTGGAGAATGATGCGGATATGGTTGGTGTCCTTCACGAGGGGCATAACGTAAGTGTAGTCGCCGCCGTCAAGGTTCTCGGGCAACATCACGTCGAGCTGACCGTGGAACAGGAAGTCGAGGCGCTTGTCGCTGTAAGCGTCGTAGGTTTCGTTGGAGCGAGTGTTGAGCCGGCAAGTGATGTCGGCGAGCTTGGTTTTACCCACAGTTGCCTCAGGCACAGTGAATGATTTCTCTGCGGAGCCTTCGTTATCAAGACCGCACCATGCCACGAGCTTGTAATTGCCTGCGGGTAGCGGCAGCGTCATGGTGTAGCCGTCGGCCGCGAGCACTGAGCCTGATTCGGTGCCCTCCCACACAAGGGTGCCCGACTGGTCAAAGGCGTAGAGATGCACCGACTTGACCTCATTGGCAAAAGCATCGGCCCACTTCAGGTTCATATCGTAGCGGAATTTCAGGCGGTATGTTACCGAGCAGTCGCCTTCATCATCGTAGATGACGCCATCGCAGGAGGTCAACGAGAGCGATGTGGCAGCGGCTAAGGCAGCTGTCATCACGAAAGTCTTGAAGAGTTTAAGGATATTCATTGTTACTGATTACTTGCAGGGTATTGACAGAATGTATATATGGTGTTCCCTCCGGCCGGAGCCTCGGGGACGGATTTTCAGTTTAAGAAGAGGATGCCGCCAGCATGTGTGTCGGCTTCCTGCTGATTGATTGGTTCGCACCTCTCTTTGCACCGGTGCGACAGTGCGTTGCAATATTTTGAGAGAGAGATTGGTGAGAATTTGAGAAGAAACCGGCAGGGCGAGCCGGGCAAGCATGCCGCCGCCCTGCCGGTGATTTATAGGAAAAGGTTTGTTTTCAGTGATTGATTACCAGTCAAGGTCAACGCCGTTGTTAACTATGCGCCAAGAGAGAACCTTGATTTCGGCTGCGATGTAAGTGTTATCATTACCGGGCTTTTCGGGAATGATGACTTCCTTAGGATCATAAACCGGAGTACCGAGGCCTGAAACGCTGTTAACAAGCACTTTGTAAACGTGATTGCGAACTACGCCATAGTAACCGGGCTTGTTTTCGGTATCGCCGAGGTGACGGATGTTGAGGTAGTAGTAAGTGTAACCATTTTTCCAGATTTTAGCGTGACCGAGAGCTTTGAGAGCATCGTTAATTGTTGAAACTTCAACATTCTTACCGTCTGCGTTATCAGCATCTACCCATTCAACGCCAGCAGCAGCATCAGAGAGCTGAGCGTAAACATAGTACCGGCCTCCTTCTTCCAACAATTTACCACCATTGTCAACTACGCTGGCGGTCTTGAAGTCAAGGTCAGTTACATCAATCTGGGTGTACTTTACTTCTGTAGTTTCACCACTATTAACTGAAGTCTTTTTGAAGAAGTTCTTGTTGGTAAGGCTTGCAAGGATGGCCTTCTTAAGATCAGCGACTTTGCACTGCATGAAGCCCCATTCTGCGATTTCAACAGGCTTACCAGCTTTGTCAACGAGCTGAGCGGCAACGATTACCTGCGAAGGTTTAGCAACAACAGCGTCATTAGCCGATGAAGCGGCAGCATTTTCCTGAAGATAAGTGTAATTATTATCACCACCAAATGCAGTGATGCCCCAAGCTTTGTTAGGATTATCTGTGTTATTGACATCGAATGTACCGTAAGCATATCCGACCTCAGCTGGATTGATAGCCCAGAAAGAACGGCAGAAATCACTCCAGTTCCAAGGTTCGGCATCGCCGAATAGATTTGTAGGCCAAGCTACATTAATCTCTTTCATGAGGCGAGATTTGTCGGCGGTAGCAGTAACGTTCCATCCGAGGAACTTAACAAAGACTTCATTGTCCGATGTGCCAAGAGCATCAGAATGCACCCCGGTTTTGATGAGTCCGGTTGTTTTATCTGCCAAACCTTCTTTCAGGTCCATTGAAACTTTGGCAAGGACACGCTCAACGTAAATGGTGACAGGGTTTTTCTTTGCATCAGCAGCATTTAAATAGAGGTGACCTGCAACGCTTACTTCTTCCATCTTCTTATCAACACCATCCTTATATACTGAGTTGCTCATAACGAAGCTTTCAGTATTGTTGTAAGCTGCAACCTTCAAATTGAGCTGTTCGAGTGAAATAGAACCTGCAGGGAGGTCAGAAGTAGGATTGACAATAGCTACAACATAAGCGGGCAGTTTGTCGTCTTCTGATGTATTGATAATAATATCAGCGGTGATAACTTTCTCTACGTTAGGAGCGTCGCCATCTCCTGTGGCAGGCTTGACCCAGTCATGATAGTTGACCCAATTCTCGCCGTTTTTCTTCACATTGACAGCAGCTTTGTCATCATCAAAGAAATAGAAACGAACTGATTGTACATCGTTTTCTTTTGGTGTACCGTTCTCATAGTCTTCTTGAGTGTTGGGATCGGCCTTGGAGCCATTTGTAGGACTGGCCACAATGTTTACGGAGAGGTACTTTGCTTCCCCCTGATCTGTTCCTTCATTGTTGGCGGGTTCATCGCTTGAACAGCTTGCGAACGCTAATGCCAACAAAGGAAGAATTAATAACGATTTTTTCATTGTTGGTTTTAATTGTATAAAATTGATTGAATTAAAAGAATTTATTTACTTGTGTTACTGTTATTTATCTTCGGGGTCTTTATAGTTTGTGCGGCTATTAAGCTCTTTGAGGGTCACAGCGGCCTGTTTGAGCCCGGCTTTCTCGGCCTCCTTCAGATAGGTGCGCGCGGTGGCATAGTCTTTTTTGCGGATGGCAATGGCTCCGCGGGTGTAGATAGCCTCCGGAGAGTTACCGGCCTTGGTGACATAGCGTTCGGCTCCGGCGATGTCGCCACGGCGCAGGGCCGCATTGGCCGCGTTGAGATTGGCGATGGAGTCGGTGGGGTACATGCGCACAGCCGTTTCGAACACGTCGGTGAATTCATCGGTGCCCGGCTCAAACTCGCTCGCAGCCACATAGAATTCGTTCTGGTCCAATTTCTGAGGATGCTCCTTCATGACAGTCAGAATCTCCTTGGGGTCGCTGTAGGTGCGGATCACGTAGGAAACCTTGTAGTCCGTGTGACGCAAAGCGGGATAGTAGTTCTTGTGCATGAAGTCGTATTCCTCGGGGTAGAGCTTGCGGATGCGGGCTTCTTTGGCATCAGGCTCCATGTTGGAGTCGATGAGCGCAAGAATCTCCTTGCGGTGCTCGAGGTTGGATTTCTCCACGAATCGGCGCAGTCCGGCCCAGTCCTCAGGCTCGTAGTCGGTTAGCATCTTCACGTCGCTGAAGTCGTAGATCTTGTTCAGGTAATCCTTGAGCGCTGCGGTTCGGCCGATAGCCAGCTCGGTGTTGTGGCGGTAGGGCGATTCGGGCGATGCGTAACCTTTAAGCCACACGGTGTCGATTCGGGCGTCGCGGTCGTAGCGGATAGTGTCGATGGTGCGTTGAATCTTGCCGAGTTCATTGAAGTTGTCGCGGTAATCGTTGTAGATAATCGTTTCATCCACAGGGAAGTCAATGAACGCCTGACCTTCGAGGGTGCGCCGCTTCTCGCGCTCGCCTGTGGGATGGATATATACCAGTTCTGGGAAGAATGCCTCGCGGTAGCTGCCTATGATGCCATAGTCGCGGAACAGCTCTTTGCTGCAGCAGCCGCGGTCAATGCGCTGGAGCGACACCTTGGCTCCGTCCATCCAGTCCTCGAAGGGGAAAAGCTCGTGGTAATCCACCGTGGCCGGCTTGTCTTTGGCCATGTAGGTTATCTCCTTGTTGCCCGAGAGCATATCGTCGCCGTTGTTACGCTTATAATAATAGTAGCGTCGGCGTCCATAGATTGCCACCGCAGGGAGCGATATGGAGTCGTTGCCGTTGACCAGACGCGGCATGAGCAGCACGCACTGATTGGAGGACACATCAAGATTCTTAAGTCCCATATCCATGTTGAGCGAAAGGTAGTTTCCGTTTCGCTCGGCGGTGAAATTATCGATTGTTACGTCATCAACGATCGTGTCGGCCATTGAAACGGCCACACAACCTGCTATAAACATTGATGTTAGAATTGCTTTTTTCATTGCCGTGCCATTTTAGAAAAGATACACAATGTTGAGAGCCGCCTTAGTTGGGCCCACATAGTTGTGGGGTTTGTCGGACTTTATTTTCTTGCCGCAACCGGCGCAGCGGAACTGATCGTAGCGGGTATAAGAGTATCCCACACCAATCTCGGCCTCGAAGTTCCAGTGGGTGCCGAGCACCCAGGCATAACCGTAGCTGATTCCGCCACCAACGAACCATCCCTGATAACGCGTGTCCTTGAGTTTGCGGAAATCTGTGCCGAGCATGTTGATTTTGCCGTCGAATCCACCCATGTTGTACTGGCCTCCGTGGATATGCGCGCCCACGAAATGTCCGGCAAAGCGGTCGCAGAACCAATAGCGCACTCCCGGTTGGACTGCCCAGTGCTTCCAGCGTCGGTCATGACTCAGGGTCCATCCGTTGAAACTTGCCGGTATGTCAAGCGTCCATTTGGGTGCAAGACCAAACTCTATTCCTGCATTGACATTCAGCATTGCATCATCAAGCAAATTGGTTTTAACAGCCACATCTTGCGCCTTTACCGTGCAGGCGACCATCACCAGTATGGCAAATAAAAATAGACGTATAAACTTCATTTTTTTGACTATCTCTGTAATGATTGCGGTTTATTCTAATTTCATGTGTTAACACCGTATACTCTTCATAGCAAAACCGTGCGTGTTTATAATAGGCTGAAAATCCCATGATTAGCCACAATCTCTCGCACTAAACACATCACACACTCTTGATAAGAGATAATGACAGAGATTGACTGGCTATAAAAGAGCGAGTTATCACAATTTATCAGCTTCGCATACTAAACAAGCCTTTAAAATCGTCATCAAAATGATAGTTAATATATAAAATTTTAATTTTTAAGCACTTGATTCTTTGTAGATTCAAATAATATTAGTAATTTTGTAAACTGCAATGCTCTCTTATCAAAAGTGCATTAAACCGTCAGCACCATTGATCGATTTTCAGCCTTATCCCTTGCAGTGATTCATCTCTGTGGCCCGCAGCGATCCCGCGCTTTGCCAGGCCACATTTTTATCCCCAAACTGCCCCGGAGCGCTGCCTTTGCATTATATTTAGCGGTGAAAAGCAAAAAAATCCTCAAAAAATTTTGTCGGTTCAAAAAAACGCCTTACCTTTGCACTCGTAAAACGAACACGGCAAGAGCGCCACTAAAATTAATGATTTAAGTTTTACAAATATTGCCTTGTGGTGTAATGGTAGCACGTCGGATTCTGGTTCCGCCTGTGAGGGTTCGAATCCTTCCAAGGCAACACAAATAAAGAGCTGAGTCATCTTGACCCGGCTCTTTCTTCTTCTATTATCCCTTTCTGTATTTTTTTATTTAAAATTGTTGGGACCGCTTCCCCGTCATCAACAAACCATATTCGCCATTTCTCTCTCTTTATTTTTACGTTAAAATTTCGCGTCCCTACTGCACTTTTAACAAACATTTGCAAGAACCTCACCCAAACTTCGGCCGGACTTGAATCGGCATTCGGCAAAAACAATGGGGGCTGTTACTGCGTTGATGTATCATATCTGACTAAAATCGTTTTTTATGATGCGCAACTCTGTTTCCACGCTCGGATTCTCCCGTTACTGGTGGATACCCCTGATTTCAGGACTGATTTTCATTGCATTCGGAATCTGGACACTATGCTGTCCGGCAGAATCGCTCACGGTACTCGCCTACGTTTTTGCAATATGCTTCACACTCGCCGGACTGTTCTACATAGGTTTTGCCTCCCTGGCCTCCCGGTGGAGTTCCGACTGGGGCTGGAGTCTCGCCCTGGGCCTACTCGAAACCGTGTGCGGTGTGTGGCTGCTGTTCCTTCCATCACCGCAACTCACGGTGGCTTTCATGTTCATAGCCGGTTTTTGGTTGCTTTTCGCTGCCATTAATGCTGTTTGCGAGTCGTTCGTTGCAAGCCGCGGAAGCGTGGGGTGGACCATCGTTTCGGTGCTCTTCCTGATTCTTACAGTTGTATTCGTGGTCATTTTCCTTTCAAACCCGATAGCGGGCGGCGTAGCCGTATGGCTTTGGCTTGGACTTTCTCTAATCTGTTTCGGCTTATTCCGCCTTGTTTTGGCCGGCAAGCTCAAAGCCCTTGGCAACCTCACCGACGGAACCCTCTAACCCATAGTAAATAAAAAAGCGAGAAAGGCGGCTCCCCGGGTAGGGCGCCGCCTTTCTGAATGTTAGAAGGGAGATATCCTGCTTTTATTTCTGAATTATCTTGATGTTATCAAGGAACCAACGGAGAGCGCGACCGTCGGGGTCGGGCCATTGTGAGTTTGCATTACGAATTGTAATCTTAGTACCTTTCTTGATTTCACCCGCAGGGATATCGAAAGCTACCGGAACCCATTCATAGACATGATTATCTTCCCAACCAAGAGTGGGAACTGCATAGGTGCTCTCAGCACCATTATTTTCAACAATTACAACTAATTCTGTGGGATCCCATATGCCTGATCCCTGACGCATTGAGCACCAGTTGAATTTAAGAATCAGCTCATCAGTTTCAGGAATATCTTCCTTGATAGGTATTACAATACCTGAATAATAACCTGTCAGACCAAATTTAAGATAATTCTTCTGGCCATAAATCTGTTTTTCAGGATCGCGGGCAGCCTTAGTTGAAGCATGCTCTGCAAGGAAAATATATCCCTTATCAAGGAGTTTTTGGTAAACTGTAGTGCCATCATGAGTAACTGCTTTTGAAACGAGGTTGTCGGCAGTTGCACCAGGGTCATCTGTTTCAACAGTCTGACCTTCCGCCGAGAGCCAGTCGGCAAGCCATTCAAAGTCCTCGCTGAAATAAATCACTTCAATAATGCCGTGGTCCTCAATAGAAGCTGCGGTCACATTAAATGCCGGTGCAGCTGTTCCGCCGTAATACCCATTGAGAGTCACGCTATGGCCATCAAGCTTAGACATGTCAATAGTTGCAGGAACGCCATTAACAACCACACTGTTGGTTGCGCCATTTACAACGACACTCTTGCCACTGACTTTTCCAGTTACGGTCACGTAAGTGCGTGCGTCGCCTGTCCAGGTATCGATTTTGTCAGTCACGTCAACAGCCTCAGGAAGCGAGGATTTCTGAGTACCCTTGCTAATTTCATCGGCTGTGAGGACAGCAAGCTTCAAGGCGTCGGCATCCTTGATGGCCTTGAGGTTAATGACATCGCCTGCGGCCACTGTGCCTTCGTAGTTCACAAGCACATTGCGAGTGCCGTCAGTAGCCACAAAGCCTGTTGAGTAAAGGGTGGTGACGGTGAGGTTATTGATGATGGCAGCTTCGCCGTTGCCAATCTGCTCCATTTCTGCGATAGTAGAGGGCTGCACGTCACGGTAGGGATTACCGCTCTGGCGAATGATCACATGGGCTTCAGATGATTTCTTGATGCCTTTGAAAACCACGTCGGCTGTACGCGGACGGTCCTCGGCACCTTCGCGCATATTGTCGGTAACAGAGATTCGCACTTCGGTTGTGCCAGAACCGGTCTCCGGCTCAACCTTCACCCAGTCGGGGTGTTCGCAGGTCCACGTTGCATCAGAATATACGGTGATAATCTGACCCGGTGCCTGCTCGGCATCATAATTGATCACCGATGCACTGGCAAGCACTGCTTTTGCCACGCCGCTGTCGTCATCATCGTCGCATGAAGTCAGCACAAGGCCGAAAGCGGCAACGAGCGAGAGCATCAATAAAGATATTTTTTTCATAATTTGAGTTTCGATTTAAGTTTACGATAAATAATTACCATCCGGGGTTCTGAACGAGACTACCATTGACCGAAATCTCATCAGCAGGAATTGGGAAGAGGTAGTCGCGGTCCTCATTGAAGCCGTAACGCTCGGATTTCATGCCCTTGTGCCAGTCAAAGTAACCGCGGTTACCGTCGGACAGGAATATGTCGGAATCAATCTGATAAGCAGCTGCAACGCCTGAGGGTTTGCCCTGACCTGCCTCATAGATACCTACGTCGGGCTTGCCGTCGCCTGTGAGATCATATTTGCCCGGACCCGGGAAATACAGACCTGCGAGTGACTGGTCGAGACACTTGCCGGCTTTCCAACGGAAGAGGTCATCGAGGCGCACACCTTCCATAACCATCTCGATTGCGCGTTCGCGGCGAATTTCAAGAATCACGCCGGCGTTGGCTCCGGTAACGTTAGGATAACCGGTTTCGGCGCTTGTGAGATACGGGTCGGGGTTAGCATTGGCCTGCGACATGATCAGGTGAGGCATACCCACGCGGTCACGGAGCACATTGACTGTATTGTCGAGGTCGGTCTGAGTGAGAGTTCCCAGTTCAGCTTTGGCTTCAGCGAGGATAAGAAGCACTTCGGCGTAACGGTAAACCGGCATATCGTTTGTAGAGCTGCTGATTGCGTCGTTATCGTTGTCGCTGCCGGCGGTGTTACGTGCCTGCACGAATTTGATAGGCTGATAACCGGTGGCAGTCATCATAAGGTCAGGAGCGAGAACGGTAGTCGAACCGATGCGGGTGTAGTTGAGTCCACGGACTGTCTGAGCCAGACGCGGGTCACGGTCCTTCATCTCATCAACGAACTGCATTGTCTGCCATCCGGCACGGTCAGTGAAGCGGCTACCGTCCTTCATCAGATAAGAGCAGATGAATTTGCGGGTGATACCGGGACGACCCTGGGTGGGCTTCAATGTATAGGCATTCGAGTTATGACGGCTGCCGGAAAGGGCGGGTTCGGCAGAAGCGCAGATAGCGAGGATGTATTCATCGGCATCGGCCACTTCCTGAACAAACAGGTCGCGATAGTCGGTATCGGGGTTGCCCTTGAGTCGCTTTATGCTGTACTCATTGCGGTCCATGAGCTGCTGTGCGGCGGTTGCAGCCTGAGTCAGATAGTAGTTGTAGTCATTGCCCTCAAGAACGAGTCCATGATATTTGCGCCATGTTCCTTCGTAGAGGCAGAATTGAGCTTTCAGTGCCAGAGCGGCGCCCTTGGTGGCACGGAAGGGTGAATCCTTCTCTTCGTCCTTTGATGGCAGATTCTCTATTGCGTAATCCACATCCTCAATCATTTTCTGCATCACATATTCGCGTGAATCACGGGGATTGTAAAGTTCTGCACCGGCCGAACCGAGTTCGTGTTCGTACCAAGGCACATCACCGTAGCGCCGAACGAGCTGGAAATAGAGATAAGCGCGGAAAAAGCGTGACACGGCAGTGTATTTAACCACTGCTGCTTTGTCGGTACACTTGTCGGCATTGTCAAGCAGAGTGTTGATGCGGCGGAGATCCTTCCAGTACCCGTCTTTATGCCAATAACCTTTGTCAGTTTCAGGGACAAAGCGTTTCTTGCCACCCATCATCACGTCGCTGAGAGTGCGCTCAACGAGTTGGTCGCTCTGTTGGGTAAATGGCTGCTTGGGCAAAATGTTGTTGTAATATGGATTGGAGTAAAGCTCCAGATCGGTAGCCTTGTTGAAATAAGTGGTCATGTCAAGGCGATCCTTCGGAGTCAGGTCAAGTGCATCCTCGCATGATGTGAAAGAGAACCCGAGACCCAATGTCAAAAGTATAGGAATGAATTTTTTCATTGTTGTGTCAGTTTTTTGAGGATTAGAAAGCGATGTCAAGACCAATCATGTAAGTTTTAGGCCAGGGATAGAAAGCACCGTTGCTGTCGTCCGAAGCTTTGTTTTCACGGTTGAATGCGGCTTCAGGATCAAGATACTTAGTGTGTTTCTTCAGAGGCGACCAGTAGCAGAGGTTTTCGCCGGTGAAGTAAACGCGAACGCGGTCAATGTTAGCTTTCTTGGTAATGTTAGCGGGGATAGTGTAACCGATGGTGAGGTTCTTGAATCGGAGATAGCGCAGATTCTGAATGTATCGGCTGTTGACGTGCTGAAGGTTCTTGCCCGAAGCGGCTTTAGCCATAGGACGGGGGAAGTAGGCGTCGCGGTTATCCTCGGACCAAACCTGATCCATGAAATCAACCGGGATAAACGACTGGTAAGCGGTGTAACCGTAGAGATTCCAGAAAGCGGCCATACGGCTTGCGGGATAGTAATAGTGGTTACCGGTGCCCTGGAAGAACACTGAAGCGTCAAATCCGAAATAGCGGACAGAAGCGGTGAAACCGTACTGAAGAGTTGCAAGCGAGTTACCGAGAATCTTCAGGTCACCATGGTTGTGGTAAGAGTTAACGGGAACTTTTGACCAAAGCTGTTTACCATCTTCGCCTTTTGCTTTGGATGCCTCAAGATTTTTAGCTTCATCGTAACCAGCGTCGCCCGGAACAAGATAAGTGCCTTTGCCGTCGGTAAGCATGTCGGGGTTACCTTTGTTGATAACGCCATCGCCGTTGAGGTCAACGTAGCGAACGTCACCTGCCTGATAGCCGCCGGTCAAGCCGTTGGTAACCTCAGCAAGATTGACTTTGTCGGCGTAGGCAGCAGCTTCCTCATCGCTCTGGAAGAGACCATCGATAGTGTAGCCCCAGACATCGCCAATGTGCTGTCCTTCGAAGTAGTCACCCAGGAGCATATTGTCATTGTTCTTGTACTTGGTGATTTTCGAGTCGTAGTCAGAGATGTTGAAGCCTACGCTGTAAGTGAAAGGCTTGTTGAAGAGCATGAACGAGTCGTTCCAGCTAAGTGAGAGTTCATAACCCTTTGTGCGCATGTCGGCTGAATTGGTTCGGGGTGAATCAGCTCCGTAAACTGCCGGGAGAAGTTGGCCATCGGTAAGCATGTCCTTGGTGTCGCGGATATAAACGTCGCCGGTGAACGAGAGTCGGTTCTGGAAGAAGCTCAGGTCAAGACCGAGGTCCCACTGATTTGCTTTTTCCCACGTAAGATCAGAAGCAATCGGGTCGCCGATATTCACATATTTGCCGGGGACCGAAGTGTTGCCGAATGAGAATGAAGCGAAGTTTTTGGATGTTACGGCACGGAGGAAGGTGTAGTAGCTCGACACGTTCTGGTTACCGAGGCTACCGTAAGAGAGACGGAGCTTACCGTTGGAGAGCCAACTGCGTGTGGGTTCCATAAAGTTTTCCTCAGAGAAGCGCCATCCTGCCGAACCTGAAGGGAACCAACCCCAGCGGTGACCGCGGGCAAAGCGCGATGAACCGTCGTAGCGGCCTGAGAGTTCAGCGAGATATTTGCCTTTATAGTCGTAGTTGATACGGCCAAAGATACCCTGAAGAGTATATTCGTTCTGGCCGCCGGAAACCGATGTGATTACAACTCCTTCTCCGTTCGGGCCAACGAGATCAAGGTCGTCAAGGTCTTCCGAAATAAGATTTGAACCTGTTGCGCCGATTGCCTTGTAGTTCATGGTCTCATAATTGTAACCGGCCATTACAGTAAGGTTGTGGGCTTCGTTAAAGGTGTCTTTGTAAGTTGCAAACGCATTGACTGAGTAGTAATTGCGTGTTCCAACAGACTCAGAGAGTTTGTTTTCGCCCGCTCCGGTGTCATAATACTTGATTTCATCATCGGGATACTCGCGATAGGGAATAGGATTCGAACGGTGAGTGTTACGGGTCTGATAGAAGCGGTATGTGAAGTCACCCACAATTGAGAGTTGCTTGATAGGAGTGATTGTCAAGCGGGTGGTGTTGGTGAAATCAGTCTTGCGGTTAGTGTTACGGTGAGAGTTGTCCATGAGGATTGAGTGGCGGCTGTTACCTACATTGTAACCGATATAGGGAGTGGCGCGCACCCAGGTTCCATCGGGGTTCTTGAAGGGGAAGATTGACACTGCGTGGCGTGCAACCATTGCGAAGTTGTCTTCAACGTTGCCGTTACCTGCGAATTCGTAGGTTGAGCCGAAGAACGAGGTGTTGTTTGAAAGGTTAGCCCACTTGTTGATTGCGAAGTCAATTTTTGAGCGCAAGTTGTAACGTTTGTATTTGTCGGGGTGAGGTTTGATGATACCGTCACGCGCTTCGAGACCACCGGAAAGGAAATATTTGAATTTATCCTTGCCGCCGGAGAATGAAATGTTGTGCTGCTGCGAGGGGTGAGTGTCGCGGAACAGAGTGTGGTACCAGTCATAGTTACCATAGTATTTCCACTGACGCTTGCCGTTGACAACCTCTTCAACCACCCAGGGACGGTCGGGGTTCTCAGTCTTATCGTTGACGCGGGCAAGCAACTGCTGCATATCATAGTCGCTATAATCAACGTATGGCTTGTTATCAGCTGCCATGAAGAACTCGTTGAGAAGGCGGGTGTGCCAGTAACCGGTGGTAATGAAGTCGGTAGAGGTAGTACCCTTGTCCCAACCTATACGGCCATTGTAGCGAACGGTTGATTTGCCGTCGCGGTCCTGACCAGACTTGGTTGTGATGAGAATCACACCGAATGCGGCGCGGGCACCGTAAACGGCGGCTGCCGAAGCGTCCTTGATAACTGATACGGATTCAATATCGTTGGGGTTCACTGAGTCCATTTCGCCGATTGAACCGTCGATAAGGATCAGCGGGCCTGCGGAGTTGATTGACTCCTGACCGCGAATGTTGATTTTGGCGCTCTGTCCGGGAACACCTGATGAGGTGGTCACGTTAAGACCGGCTACCGAACCCTGAAGCATGTTTGACACGTTAGAGGCAGGGCGGCCTTCGAGCTTCTCGCCGTCGAGACTGGCGACAGCGCCGGTAAGGTTAACTTTTTTCTGCGTACCGTAACCGATAACCACGGTTTCGTTAAGCATCACCGAGTTTTCCTTCATCACCACGTTCACCTTGTCCTGACCGGGAGCAACGGTAACTTTCTGCTCATCGAAACCGATGTAGGTGAATTGGAGCACTGTGGATTTTGCAGGAATCTTGAGAGTAAATTTGCCGTCAACGTCGGTCATGCAACCCACCTGGGTTCCTTTGACCATGACGGAGACTCCTACCAATGGTTCATCGTGTGAGTCGACTACTGAGCCGGACACCACTCTGTCCTGCGCCGCGAGCCCAAAGGCACACGTGACCAGCATGACAAGTGTCACAATTAAGGATTTAATTACTTTCATATTGATGTTTTTGATGGTTTATTGTCTCTTTTATGGCTTATTTCACGCTGTAGGCATCGGTTGAGAATGCTTTGGGGCGCGCCATGTTCTCGGTCCATGTATGTCCGAACTCATCCTTGACTGTAATCACAAGGTCGGTATCGGCATCAGGAGCCACTACCTGGAAGAAGTGTGTGAAATATGCAGTCTGGAAGCCGGGATCATCAGCATTAACAAAGCGTTTCTCAGTCTGAGCGGCTATGTGGAGCGGATCGTAGGCCTGAACGGCTTTTACGTCGAGCGACTGGCCGCCCTGAGTTTTGACAGTGACTGTCCATTTCGGATTATAGTTCCAGATATTGATCAACACTTTATTATCGGTGTTCTCCGGATAAGCGTTAGCGAATTTGGCAAAGCCGGCTTTCTTTCCGTCCTTGCTGAAGCTTACGTTGTTGAGGTCGTAAGAACGGAACTGGACCGATTCCGCCATCTTGGCCGATTTATATATATAGTTGAAATCGGTTCCGGTGAAATCCCATACTCCATAGCCGGCCGGTGTGCCGTCAGTTGACACAAGGCATCCGGGCGTAAGGTTGCCTGACCACCACCAGTCGGAGCAAACGGCAGCTACGTTGTGTTCATAGATATTGCCGTTACCAAGATTCGTTGAGGGAACAATATTGTAATTCTTGTGCGTGTGACCCGTTACGAAATGAACATTGTAACCATTGACAGCCGCAAGCAGTTCATCATGGTTCTTAAGGTCATAACGTGTTCCGGTGGCCCCTGAAGGATAGAACACAGGTGCATGCATCATGATAATCACAGGGGTAGTCTTAGCAACTGCCGCGAGATCCTTGGCAAGCCACAGAAGCTGGTCGTCGGTCAGGCGCTGCACATAATTGCGGCTCTCCGTACCGTCGTAAGTTGAGCAGTCAATGTCGTCAAGCACCACATAGTGAATCTTGCCTATGTTGAATGAATAGTAGTTGGGCGAGATAGTTGTACGGTAGAGAGATTTTGCCTCCATATTGTTGGTGCCCATCATGTCATTGTCGTGGTTACCCATGGTGTGGAAAATCTGCAGGCCTGTAATCTCCTTATTGATATCGGCAAGATACTCCTTGAAACTATACTTGCGTGAGTACCAGTAGAGGTCCCAGGTCATGTCGCCGAGGGTGATTGCATAAATCTTGTCACCGCCGTGAGTTGTGCGATACTGGTTGATGTCGGCGCAGATTTCGCGGAACTGTGCGCGGTCGTTGGTGCGGTCGGCCAGATGCATGTCGCCGAGGAATAGAATCTTATAATTGTCCTGGTTGCCTACGGGCTTCAGAATGAAGTCAGCTCGTTCAGCAAGATTTGCGGCCAAATGCGTAGGCTTGAATATGCGCGGTAAAACGCCGTCGGACTCAGCCTCATAGCCTGAAGGCAGAATCATGAACACATATCCGTAAGGCTTCTTTGACGCCATCTGATAAACGCCGTCGGCGTCTGTGGTGACAATTTCCACACCGTCAGAAACCTGAACGCCGGGAAGCGCCTGTCCGTCGGGGGTGGTTATGACGCCGTAGACCGTTGAGCCTTCGGCAGCTTCAATTATGCGGTCCACAACCTGAATAGAGGTAGAGCCAAAACTCTTCCTACGGTCGCCACGCTTGAGAGTAACGCGGTAAGTACCGGAAGTGATGCTCTTCGGAAGAGTCACGGTGAAGCTCTCGGCTGAGACAGCCTTTATAGGGCATTCAAAAAAGAGGCCTCCGTTTTCAAGCAGCATCATGTCTGTCGACAGAGGAGCTTTGGAGTTGTTGACTGTAAACGAACAGTCACCGCCTTTGGTGGCGACAATTGATGCCGGCAATGTGAAATCGACATCGAAGTCAGTTGTTACTGCGGGATCCGACGGTTCATCGTCTCCACCACAACTAACCGCTGTTACTGGCAATAAAGCAACAAGCAGCGCTAACAAATAATACTTTATACGAACCATTGATAGAAATGTTAATTAATTGCAATTAAAAACCGTCCCCTAATATTGAGTGGACAGTTACGTTTTCAGGTAAGGATAATTATCGGTAGATATATTTCAAAATTTAACTTAATTTTACACAACAGAGAAAATGTTGTTTCCGGGCTGCATTGCGGAAACAGCTTTTTCAGTTACTTTTCGCGGCAAAGATAATTGATTTCAGTTGTATTAACCAAATATTTCTTTCGTTTTCTTTATATTTTTTAGCTAAAAAGTTTCGCATGGGTATATTTAAGATTTCGTTTTGCAATTTAACAGAAACTGTTAAGAAAGCCATATTTGTCTATAACATCCAAAAATAAAGCCGCTTAACAACATTCTTCACCCATAACAACAGGCAAATGACACGATTTAATGTTAATTTTTCATTGCTGAGCCATATTTAAGTTGCGAGGTTCGCATAAAATCACTATCTTTGTAATAAACCTCGAATCTTTTACAAATTCCATCTCAAATAACCAAATGAAATTTCCTATACTTTTTGCATCGACAGCCCTTGTGGCTATCGCGTGGGGATGTTCATCAGGCAACCATGCCTCCGACAACGACTACGCCTCAAAAGTAAACCCCTTCATAGGCACAGACTTCACAGGAAACACTTATCCGGGGGCGCAAGCTCCCTTTGGAATGGTGCAGCTCAGCCCTGACAACGGACTTTCCGGCTGGGACCGCATTTCAGGCTATTTCTATCCTGACAGCACCATAGCCGGATTCAGCCACACCCATCTGCAGGGAACCGGAGCAGGAGACCTCTACGACATTTCGTTCATGCCCGTCACCCTCCCCTACAATAAAGCCGACGGAGAGCTTGGCATACATTCAAAATTCCGCCACGAAACCGAGCAGGCCGAAGCCGGATATTATAAGGTGACCCTCGAGGACTACGGTATCGACGTGGAACTCACCGCCACAGAGCGAACCGGCATACAGCGCTACACCTTCCCCGGAGGTGAGGCCGCTGTGTTCCTCAACCTCGCCAAGGCAATGAACTGGGACGCCACCCTTGACACACGTATAAATATCGTTGACTCGGTCACAGTTGAAGGCTACCGTTTTTCCACAGGCTGGGCTCGCGACCAGAAGCTCTACTTCCGCGCACGCTTCTCCAAGCCATGGAAATCGGTTGAGCTTGACACCACAGCCATCACCGCCAAGGAGACCGGCAAACCCACAGGCGGCACTGCCACCATTGCCCGATTCAACTACGACACCACCAAGGGCGAGCAGCTCACCATCACCACCGCCATCTCGGGTGTGAGCCTCGAAGGAGCTGCATTGAATCTTCAGGCCGAAGCTCCAACCGACGACTTCGACAAATACCGCAACATAACCCGCGACAACTGGAACCGCCAGCTTGGCAAAATTGAAGTAACAGGCGATTCCATCAATGACGTAGTGAGCTTCTACACCGCCCTCTACCACACTATGACGGCCCCTACAATCTATGGCGACGTCGACGGAAAATACCGCGGCCCCGACAAGCAGATACACCAGGCCAACGGCTGGACAAATTTCAGCACATTCTCGCTCTGGGACACTTTCCGCGCCGCTCACCCGCTACTAACCTACACCGAGCCGGAAAGAGTGAACGACATGGTGAAATCATTCCTTGCTTTTTACGAACAGAACGGACGTCTGCCGGTATGGAACTTCCAGGGCGGCGAAACCGACATGATGATAGGCTATCATGCTGTTCCGGTAATTGTCGACGCCTATCTTAAAGGAATAGGCGATTTCGATGCCGAAAAAGCGCTGCAGGCATGCGTGGCAACCGCCAACCTCGACGACTACCGCGGAATAGGGCTCTACAAGACAAAAGGCTTCATCCCTTATGATGTGGTTGACCCCTTCAATGCCGACAACTGGTCGCTATCGCGCACGCTCGAATATGCTTACGATGACTACTGCATTGCACGCATGGCCGAAAAGATGGGCAAAAAAGATGTTGCCGACCAGTTCTACGCACGCTCGCAGAATTTCAAAAACCTTTTCAACAAAGAAACCGGATTCATGCAGCCGCGTGACAGCAACGGCAACTGGCAACCGAAATTCTCTCCCGACGACTACACCGAACACATCTGCGAGAGCAACGGATGGCAGTACCTATGGTCGGTTCAGCACGACATTCCGGCGCTCATTGACCTCATGGGCGGCAAAGAACGTTTCGCTCAGAAACTCGACAGCATGTTCACCTACACTCCCGCCAACAATGAAGGCCTCCCGATATTCTCTACCGGCATGATAGGACAGTATGCCCACGGCAACGAGCCTTCGCACCACGTTATCTACCTTTATAATACGGTGAACCAGCCTTGGAAGGCAGCCCAGTATGCCGCCAAAGTTATGCACGAGCTGTACTTCAACGCTCCCGCCGGACTCTGCGGCAACGAGGACTGCGGCCAGATGTCGGCATGGTATGTCATGAGCGCCATGGGCTTCTATCCTGTCGACCCGGTAAGCGGACGCTATGAGATAGGCACTCCCCTCTTCAAGGAAACCAAGCTCAACCTGGCCAACGGAAAGACATTCACTGTGAAAGCGCCGGGCGTGAGCCGCGACAACATCTACGTGAAGAGCGTAAAAGTCAACGGACAACCTTACGACAAGAGTTATATTACCCACGACATGATAATGAACGGTGACACCGTGGAATTCGAAATGACTTCCGAAACGGGGCACACATGGTTCAAATAACAACTCATCAGCGCGGGGAATCAAAAAAAATTCTCCGCGCTTTTGTATCTCTCAGATTTTTTCACTAACTTTGAAATATATTCAGCGCGAAAGTGCCGATTTAATTACGAACAAAAACATTTCCAAAAATATGAACAACGATTTTAGAAATTACGCTGTAAAGCACCTGGGCATGAACGGTCTTGCCCTGGACCAGTATACCTCAACCATCAATTCAAGCTATATAAACCCTACAATCATTGAGGAGCGTCAGCTCAACGTGGCTCAGATGGACGTGTTCTCACGCCTCATGATGGACCGCGTGATTTTTCTCGGAACTGACGTCAACGACTACACCGCCAACGTAATCCAGGCCCAGCTCCTTTATCTTGACTCAACCGATCCCGGCAAGGATGTTAGCATCTACATTAACTCCCCCGGCGGTTCGGTCTATGCAGGCCTCGGCATCTACGACACCATGCAATACATATCGAGCGACGTGGCAACGATATGCACCGGAATGGCCGCTTCGATGGCCGCTGTGTTATTAGTGGCCGGCGAAAAAGGAAAACGCTTTGCGCTGAAACACTCACGCGTGATGATTCATCAGCCCATGGGAGGCGCTCAGGGTCAGGCTTCCGACATTGAAATCACTGCCCGTGAAATCCAAAAACTCAAAAAAGAGCTCTACACCATCATAGCCGATCATTCCGGCCAGCCTTTTGAAAAAGTTGAGCGCGACAGTGACCGCGATTACTGGATGACCGCCATGGAAGCCAAGGATTATGGCATGATTGATGATGTGTTGATTAAAGCTAAACATTAAGAGCAAAAAGAATGGCCAAGAAACGTAACGACAACAACGGCAATGATATATGCTGCTCTTTCTGCGGAAGACCGGCCGACGGCAGTGAGGTATTCGTACCCTCAGCCGACGGCTCGGCTTATATTTGCGAGGATTGTATCTCCACTATCGATGAGGCCATCAAGGGCTTCAAAGGCAGCAACGGCTTCCCAACCAAGAAGAATAAGCATGCGGCCACCAACCTTGACAAGGTGCCCAAGCCCATGCAGATTTGTGAATTCCTTGACTCATACGTCATCGGTCAGGACTCGGCTAAACGCTATCTGTCGGTAGCCGTCTACAATCACTATAAACGGTTGGCACAGAGCGCCGAAGATGATGTTGACATTGAAAAGAGCAACATTATCATGGTTGGCCCCACCGGTACGGGCAAGACTCTGCTCGCCAAAACCATAGCGCGACTGCTCGACGTCCCGTTCACTATAGTCGACGCCACCGTGCTCACCGAAGCCGGATATGTGGGCGAAGACATTGAGAGCCTCCTCACCCGGCTGCTTCAGGCAGCTGACTATGATGTGGAGAAAGCCCAGCGAGGCATCGTTTTCATTGATGAAATAGACAAAATTGCGCGCAAAGGCGACAATCCTTCCATCACACGCGATGTGAGCGGCGAAGGCGTCCAGCAGGGACTTCTCAAACTCCTTGAAGGCTCAATTGTGAATGTGCCGCCGCAGGGTGGACGCAAACATCCCGAGCAACGCATGATTCCGGTCGACACAAAAAACATTCTCTTCATTTGCGGAGGTGCCTTTGACGGAATCGAGCGCAAAATTGCCCAGCGCCTCAACTCCCATGTTGTAGGCTATTCAAATCAGGCACGCAAAGGAGTGGACCGCGACAATTTCCTCCAGTACGTCGCCCCGCAGGACCTCAAATCGTTCGGACTGATTCCCGAGATAATCGGACGTCTGCCGGTGCTCACCCACCTTGAGCCGCTTGATCGCAACGCATTGCGCCGCGTGCTCACTGAGCCTAAGAACGCCATCATCCGCCAGTACATCAAGCTCTTTGACATGGACGGCGTGAAACTCACCTTCACTCCCGAGGCGCTTGACCTCATTGTTGACAAAGCTATTGAATACAAGCTCGGAGCGCGCGGCCTGCGCTCTATAGTTGAGACAATAATGATGGATGCGATGTTTGAGATTCCTTCACAAAAAGTAAAGGAATTTGAAGTCACAGCCGACTATGCCCTCCAGAAACTCCTTGCCGCTAATTTTGAGATAAACAAGCAATAACACCCCATATCCTTATCCCCACCCCCGACTATATATTCAACGAATTGAACAGTAAAAACAGTTAACCAATCATCACTCACCTCATTGCCATGCCACAGACCATTTCACTGACCTCAGCGCTTAAGCACCATTTCGGCTTTGATAAATTCAAAGGTAATCAGGAGGCTATAATCCAAAGTCTGCTCGACGGCTACGACACATTCGTGCTTATGCCCACCGGCGGCGGCAAATCTCTGTGCTATCAGCTGCCGTCGCTAATAATGGAAGGCACGGCTATTGTAATTTCGCCGCTGATTGCGCTGATGAAAAATCAGGTTGATGCCATGCGTAATTTCAGTGAAGATGACGGGATTGCCCATTTTTTGAACTCTTCGTTGAACAAATCGGCCATTGACCATGTGAAATCCGACATTCTCGCCGGAAGGACCAAGCTTCTCTATGTTGCACCCGAGTCTCTTACCAAGGAGGAGTATGTTGAATTTCTCAAAACGGTCAAAATATCGTTCTATGCCGTCGATGAGGCCCACTGCATCTCGGAATGGGGTCATGACTTTCGCCCGGAATATCGCCGCATACGCCCTATAATCAACGAAATAGGCAAATGCCCCGTTATAGCGTTGACCGCCACCGCAACCCCAAAAGTTCAGCATGACATTCAGAAGAATCTCGGAATGCTCGATGCAAAGGTGTTCAAGTCATCATTTAACCGCGAGAATCTTTACTACGAGATTAGGCAAAAAAATGCCGATTCCGACAAGGAAATAATCCGCTTCATAAAGAGCATGCCCGGCAAATCAGGCATAATCTACTGCCTGAGCCGCAAAAAGGTTGAGGAACTCGCCGAAATGCTCACCGTCAACCACATTAAAGCCCTCCCCTATCATGCGGGAATGGATGGGGCTACACGCTCGGCCAACCAGGACGCATTCCTTTATGAGAAAGTTGATGTGATTGTGGCAACAATAGCTTTCGGAATGGGCATTGATAAGCCCGATGTGCGCTTCGTCATACATTATGACATGCCCAAATCGCTTGAAGGTTACTATCAGGAAACCGGACGGGCTGGCCGCGACGGTGGCGAAGGACAATGCATAACCTTCTATTCCCCAAAAGACCTTCAGAAAATGGAGAAATTCATCCAGAACAAACCGGTGGCCGAACAGGAAATCGGACGCCAGCTTCTGCTTGAAACAGCCTCCTATGCCGAGTCAAGCATCTGCCGCCGTCTGACACTCCTCCACTACTTCGGCGAGGAATACACGCAGGAGAATTGCGGAAACTGCGACAACTGCCTCCACCCCGGCAGGAAAGTCGACGCAACAGATGAACTGTGTGCTGTTCTTGAAGCCGTTGACGCTCTGAAAGAGAAATTCAAGTCGGACCATATTGTCGATGTTTTGCGCGGACGCGCTACAAACGACATTAAATCCTATCGCCACGATGAACTTGAATTTTTCGGCTCGCTTACCAACACCGATAGCCGTTTCCTCAACACCGTTATCCGTCAGGCCGGTATAGCTGGCTATCTTGAACGTGACATTGAGAACTATGGAATGCTAAAGCTCACCGATACCGGACGCCGGTTTCTTGAAAGCCCCGGTAAATTCAAGATTGTCGAAGACACGGATTTTTCATCCTACGATGCCGAACGCGAAAACATAAAAAACGGGGCGGCATGTGCGGCCGATCCAGAACTTTTCGCCATACTTCGCGATTTACGCAAAAAAGTTGCCGACAGAGCCGGGCTGCCTCCCTACATAATCTTTCAGGACCCGTCGCTTGAAGCAATGGCCACCACCTATCCCATAACGATTGAAGAACTCGCCAATATTTCAGGCGTTGGAACGGGCAAAGCCCATCGTTACGGAGCCGAATTCGTCAACGTGATTCGCCGTCATGTGGAAGTCAATGAAATAGAACGTCCCGAAGACCTTGTTGTACGCACGGTAGCCAATAAAAGCAAAGTCAAAATATCCATTATCCATGCCATTGACCGCAAGATTCCGCTCGATGAACTCGCCAGATCAAAGGGCATGGAAATGAGCGAGCTGATGGATGAAATTGAAGCAATCATAAACTCCGGAACCAAAATAAGCATAACGTATTACATCAACGAGATTCTTGACACCGACCAGCAGGACGATATCTTTGAATACTTCCGCGAAAGTGAAACCGGGAGTCTTGATGAAGCCTATAATGAGTTGGGATCGGAATACACCGAGGATGAAATACGGCTCATGAGAATCAGATTCATTTCTGAAATGGGTTATTGATAATTCCGAGTCAGTCTGCTCAATTTGATTGAAAAAATCCTAATATTTTGACCATCCGTTAAACTTTTAGGCCAATGCTGTGTCATAATGTCAAACAAACTTGACCAGAAAATCATTCACCTACTAATTCCATCAGATCTATGAAAAGACATTTACTCGCAGGCATTGCATTTCTTGCAGCGAGCTTGATCATAGCTCCGGCTGCCGAAGCTGACTCTCACGGACGCTCGCGTGAACGCGGTCATCAGACAACCTCATCCCCATCCCGTCCCGGACGTTCAAGCGTAGGTGAAAGATACAACAGGCCCGGTCAGGGCAACCGTCCGTCGCAAGGCAACGTTCGCCCCGGACATGACAACTCCAACAAGTTCAAACCCGGTACTGGAACGCGCCCCTCTCAGGGCAACGGGATGCGTCCTGGCAACGGAAATAACAATAACCGTCCATCCATGGGCAATCAACCTTCCCACGGCAACAATCGCCCTGACCATGGCAAGCCCGGATATAACAAACCCGGTAACAACCGCCCCGACCATGACAAGCCAGGCTACAACAAACCCGGCAACAACCGCCCTGACCATGGCAAGCCCGGATATAACAAACCCGGTAACAACCGCCCCGACCATGGCAAGCCCGGATATAACAAACCCGGCAACAACCGCCCCGGACATGACAAGCCAGGCTACAACAAACCCGGTAACAACCGCCCCGACCATGGCAACAGACCCCCGCAGAATAATTTCCGTCCCGGCCAAAACCACTTTGGTCCAGGACACAACAATTACGCTCCCGGTCACAATCGCCCAGGCAATCCGCCTCACCACGGCTATCGCCCAGGCCCGAACCGTCCGCCCTACATGCGTCCGCCCGTGCGCCCCGGCCGTCCGGTGATGCGCCCCTGGAGCCGCCCTGTGCCTCCTCCCCGCTGGCGCCCCGTACACCGAGGCACCCTAATGGGCAACATTCTCGGATTGTCATTTGGCATCGCCATCAATTCGGCTCTTGATAACCTCTATTACGGAGGCTACACAATCGACGGCTACATGAACAATCAGGTCTACCTTTCCGGTGTGAATCAATTCAACATCTACTGGCCCGATGCAACTTTGTTCTTCGGCAGCAACGGATTGGTACGCAGTCAGTTCTTCCGTCCCACAATAGGCTACGACATAGGATACTACAACTCGGCCTATAATAATCTCTGCGCCCTCTACGGACCTCCGGTTTCTCAAACATCGGCCGGCTACACAATCACTTCAACATGGTTCGGAGGAGCAGGCGACTACATCTCACTGCAGTACACCCCTATGACATCAGGCAACTACCGCTACTTCACAATTCTGACCATCGGTCAGTAAAAATAAATCCGTCCCTAATCTGGACGGATTTATTTTTATTATCGGTTGCGGTCAGCAAGTATATCGGCCATGTTTTCTTTAGCCCATTTAACAAGAGCACCAATATGTGGCCATACTGATCGCCCCCGTTCAGTTAGTGAATATTCCACCCGTGGAGGTACTTCGGCAAAGACAGTGCGAACAAGCATTCCGTCCTTTTCAAGATTACGCAGTGTGTTCGTAAGCATTTTCTGCGATATGTCCGGAAGCGCTCGCTGAAGAGCGTTGAACCGGAGCTTATCATGTTCAATAAGCTGGTGCATTACCAGGAGCGACCACTTATTGCTGATCCGTGAAAGGATATTGCGTATGGGACACTCCGGATATAAATCCACTTCCATTCTATTCATAGATCTGATTTTCAATATTACACTACAAAGGTATGTAATATTCTTCATTAATGCAACGGTGAGTCAGGCATGTGGTTAATCTATGTTAATCTATGTTTTTCCAACTACCTGAAAATCTTTAAAAGTTACCCAAAGGTTACTTACCAACCGACAAGTGCGTTCTTGACAAAGCGGGGTTACTCATGTTAACTTTGCATAAGTAAATTATTAAAACTCAATCAAAAAAATGACAAAAGAAGTAGCACTGATCGGCGCGAGCGGTTTTGTAGGCTCAGCCATCCTCTCCGAACTTATCAAACGTGGTTACAAGGTCGAAGCACTCGTGCGCAATCCCGAAAAAATCAAACCGAACCCCAACGTAATCGTAAAAAAATCGATGTCAGCAACACCCCGGCGCTCGCTGATGCACTGAAAGGCTATGACAGCGTTATCAGCGCCTATAACCCCGGATGGACAAATCCTGAAATTGGACCTCTAACAGTTTCCAACAATACATCCATTCTCAGGGCAGCCAAAGAAGCCGGTGTAAAACGAATCCTTTTTGTAGGCGGCGCAGGAACTTTGTTCATAAAACCCGGGCTGACTGTAATTGATGCCGGACTGATCCCCGACAGCATTTTAAGTGGAGTCAAAGCTTTTGGCGATTTCTTCCTAAACACTCTGAAGAAAGAGAACAACATTGACTGGGTGTTCTTTTCGCCGGCCGGTTCTCTTGACCCAGGTGAGGCCAAAGGCGGCTATCGACTTGGAAAAGACGACATCGTAGTCGATGCTAATGGCGAAAGCCACATAACTGTGGGCGATTATGCCGTTGCCATGGTCAATGAACTTGAAAAGCCGGCGCACCACAAGGAACGCTTCACAATAGGCTATTGAATTACATTGCCGAGTCACCAAAAGGGCTCGGCCTCTTTTTTACTTTCAAATTTTATCCAGAATCTCCTTCACTTCATCAAGGAATTCCGGATTCTCACCAACCTGATATTTCACCATTTCGCCTTTGGGACCAATGAGAAACTTGGTTGGCAACGCATCCACAGCATAACTTTCCATAGGGTTCATTTCACCGTGAAGCGTGGGGTCAACCCATAGATTTATCCATGGCCAACTATGTGAATCCAAATATTCAATCCATGTTTCGCTATGCGAGTCAGTCGACAAAGCCACCACCACGCATTTGTCTCCATACTCTTCAGCAAATCCTGCAAGCTCCGGAAAACCTTTTATACACCATTTGCACCATGTGGCCCAAAAATCAAGCAGCACATACTTTCCTCTTAACTCCGAGAGCCGGAACGTTTTCCCTTCCGAATCAACAAGCTCAAAGTCAGGGGCCTGACCGCCCTGCTCATTCCGTTTCTTTTTATTTTGCGCCAGCCGGAAATCCTCAGCCCTCTCCTTAACCACGGCATAATGGGTTTCAAGAAATCCGGTACGCGCATCAGAGCCTATGCTGTCAACTATCTGTGCAGCCATGGCCAACGGCATTCGGCAGAGCGCATACACAGCTATATCCTCATTGCGGTGGCTCAAAGCATAATCATAATTGAACTTATACGTAGCCATGATGGCATCTTCGCGCTCAAGACTTTTATAATCCTCCGATTCGACAAAAGATTTATAAGCACCAATATATGCACCCTTGCTGTCACAAAACGGAGTGCCTATCACCTTAGCGTCTTTAAAATTCCCGTCAACAATAATTGCCCGCGCCGTTTCGCCCGGCCCGATTATTTCATCAATACGGTTGTTATAAGCATCTCCATGCCACACCTCCACTTTCACCCGCTCATCATCATTCAGTTTTATAACAATTGCACCGGAGGTCACCGGAACGCGCAACCAGTTTACCGAAGTCACACCGCGCGCGTTTTCATCATCCGACTGACGGTTGACTACTATTGTATCGGGGCGCAGCAAACCCGAAAATTCCAGTTGCAACTCGCCAGCATTTGCAATAGCCGAACACAACAACAATGCCAAATATACAAATCGCTTCATAATGATTCAAGTGTTTCTTTTAATTCCTTTTGCAAAAGAGTTTTGAACTCATTGCCACGCCACCATGACGACTGCATTCCATTGACTGCGGCTTCAAGTCGGCCAAGATAATCGCCGAGAATTCCAGCCGAATCGGCATAGACAATAGTGTCATGGAGCAATCGTGCGAATCCCGATTGTGTCGAGGTCTTTATGAGCTGGTCATCAGCTACCTTGGCAATGACCTCAATGGCATAAGTCATTATCTCGGCAACAGGTTCGGCTCCGGGATTAAGCGATGAGATGTCCTTGATTATTCGCCTAACTTTAGTGGAACGCGCCCTGTTTCGGCCTCGTGAACTCCTCATCGCCTCCTTCTTTATGGCCGCGCGTGCCTTGTCAAGTTTCTTGTCAATGTCGGGTGTGACAAAAAAGTCAAGATACTCTTTTGCCTCAGGCCGCGCATCGTAAAGCTCGAGCACCATTTCGGCAATCTGCGCCGCATCCATTCCGGCCAACACCTTTTTTAACTGTGCCTTCGACATAATATATCAAATCCTACAAACCAACATGGTCATTTTAAAATATGGCGAACAAAATTAATATTGTGAACAGCAAAAGCATTAAAAATGCCGTCGCAAAACCAACTTTATCGTATTTACTGGTAGAATATAACAATGGAGAAATCGAACCAACAAACTCTTTCATTGCTTGCTGCGGCGACATACCCAAATTTCCATAATGGGATTCCATAAGCCCGTTGACCCACAGAAAAGTGGGCTTAGTCTTTCCCTCCTCATAGAGTTTCAGCGTAAACTGAGAATCGCAAGTGCCTTGCATTTCTTTGTTATCATACGGATATCGGTCGGCTGGCAGCTCAAAATTCTGTATAATCTTTTCATTGAAATTTTCGCCTAAAAGTGAAAGAAAGTGCTCATATTTCTCCTTATTTACAGCAAAACTGTCTCGATTAATTTTGACCTCTTCAACTGTGAATGTAGCATCATAATCATTATTTTTAAGACCTTCGTAGTGTACTTCCACTTTCTTGACTTTTGTCGTTATTCTTTTGATTTCATAGAATCTTTTGTCAATGAAAGGCTGAAAAATTTGGCGCGTTTTTTCAACGAGGTCATCAATATTATCTATTTCAAAATCGCTACGACAAGAAAAATCATGAGTATCCAAGCTTATGCCATCCCTCCTGCCGTCGGGCAGAACGTAAGTGAGCCAAAAACGTTCCGGTGTATCAATCTCCGGAGCTTTAAACCTGCCTGAATCCTCGCGCAGAATTATATTTAGAGCATTGATCTTATCAATAAGCATGAGGAAAACATCTTCGGTGTTTCTGCCGCGGGAAACATCAACTCGGAAACTACCGGGGAGATTACCGCCACATGCTTGCGCAGATAAATAATCCACACTCAACACCTTAGCATTTTCCGGAATTCTGAAAACACGGCAAAGCACTTTGATTTCCTCCGGCAAATCAGCCTTCAATGCCATCATATCAGGATAGCGCTCCGATAAACCAATTATTCGTTCCTTTTTCTTTTCGAGCCACAGTTACATATTTCCCTGGTTCTGCTTCAAGATAAATACT
>ENA-ORCP01000478-ORCP01000478.1-human-gut-metagenome-genome-assembly--contig:-NODE-478-length-35861-cov-5.375643_pt1 | contig 35861 bp, 36 predicted proteins | sample MGYA00242990_ERZ507991 | MGnify/ENA primary metagenome ERZ507991 (study PRJEB26167, sample SAMN06115496) | human gut metagenome | host: Homo sapiens | place: China:Henan | collected 2015-05-07 | study... | reverse complement strand
GATTGTTTGCTTTGGATAATTTGTGGGATGGTTGTTTCAAAGTCTTCGTATTTTAGTGTTAAATATATACATGGATAATATCCTAGTTTTGATGTGTATTTTTCTTCCTGCTCCATTATTTTTAATCCATCAAATAATTCTTTGCTATCTTTTTTAGTGCAGTCAAAATAGTATTTTAACATACTCATATTTAATGTTTTTCCAAATCTTCTTGGTCTTGTTACCAATAATACTGATGCTTCATTATCAATTATATCTTTTATATACATTGTTTTGTCTATATAGTAATTTTTTCGTATTCTTAATGCTCTAAAATCACTTTGTCCTATTCCTATTCCATACATATACATCACACTCCTTGTTCTTGATGCTTCCATTGTACTATATTTTTTGAATTTTGACAATGTTTTTATTTCTACATTTTTCTACACCTTTTATTTCTCTGTGTATAAGTATGTTACAAAATAGAGTGCAGACAATTTAGTTGGGCGTTTTTTTGGATTTGTTCTTCATGTAAGGGTAACTTTGCTGAAACCTTAATTCATAAAAATATGCTTAAACAAACCTTTCTAAAATTCATTTTTTGTGGAGCTCTGTTGTTGCCTTTGCAAAGTGTGGCCGATGATTTCGGTATAACTGATATTGGTCATTCAAATATTTTAATTAGGAATAAGGCAAATATTAAAGGTAACCGTCCCAAGGCGCCTTCAATGCAGCAGATTTTCTGCTATTATGAGGACGGGCAGCTGACTTTTGACTTTGCCATTCCTGAGGGTGACTGCTTGCTGACGGTCACCGACCTCTCCACCAACTTTGCCCGCAACTATTCGTTCAGTTCCGAAGCGGAGGCCACTGTCTATGTAGGCACTCTCACCGAAGCCTATATTGAAATCTCAACCGAATCCGGCCACGAATACGAAGGCTATCTCGGCCAAATTGATTATTAAGTCGACTATAATAATTTCAGAGCAAACTGAACAATAAAGCCGCGTAGACCGAAAAGTGAAATGAGTAGGGTTAAAAAATTTCATTATTTACAATCATGAAACAAAACATGAATCTTCCGGCTATTCTAAATAAGGCCGAATTATTATCAGAAATGGAATCAATTATGGTTCTTGGTGGAGGATATGAAGGAGATAATCCGCCCCCTCAGAATTCTATCTTATCAAATTGTGACTCCAAAAATGATGGATGCACTATCGTGACGTTCAAATATTGTAATGGTGTCAACTGTGGGTCTTGGTGCGCACAATAATCCTAACCGTTTTAATTACTAAAAACATGACACTCCGAGTATTCCATGAATCTCAGGAAATAATCATGCACGTTAAACTGTTTTAAACAACGGAGACACCTCCGTTACACTATGCGGAAGGCGTTGTCAAGGGCCAGTTTGAAGATAAGGAGGCTTTCGTAGCCGATATGGTGCGAAACATGCATCTGAACAAAGAATTTATCAAAAATATGGCTGAAATACATAAATAAGCATTGTTTTTATGATTTTTTTAATTTACTTTGCAAAAAATAAAAAACACATACATTCATTTAATACCACAATTTTATGATTAACGTCAGTAAACTCACAGGACTTATTTGCTTCATTGCAATTTTCATGATTGGGGCTTCGGGCGCTTCGGCGCAGGAGAGGGCCGACTCAGCCGCACTCAGCCAAAAAGCCGACACGCTCGCCTCGCAGGTGAGCCTTGGCGAGGTGGTGGTGAAAGCCTCTAATGTCACTCACAAGGGGATGAAGGACGTTTATGTGGTCACTCCCGAAATGAAACAGGGCATCTACAACGCCGGAGAGCTCCTCACGAGAGTCAACGGCATTGTCTACGACCCGATTTCAAGAAGCATCGAATATCTCGGTTCAAAAAACATTGTGATACTGCTCGACAGCGTGCCAAAGAGCGAGGACTACATAAAGAAGCTGTCGCCCGACCGCTTTGACCGCATCGACGTGGTGAATTTCCCCACGGGCGAATACCTCGGTTACGACGCACTGATAAACTTTCACACCCGTCCCGCCTATACGGGCTACGAGTGCAATCTGTTCAATCAGATCTATGCCGTGCCCGGCCAACGGCTCGGCCGCGGAAAATGGTTCAACAGAGAGGATGCACAGGCCGACTTCACTTATACGCATGAGAAATGGAACATATATGCCACGGTGACACCGGGCTGGAACCGCGATGTCAATTCTGTGGCTACAACGCGCCGGTTTCTTTTCAACGACGTGACCGAGACCACTCTGCCGCATCCCAAGAACCGGCCTTCATCCATCACGCACTCGGCCAACTATCCCGTTGTGTTGGCTGCCGACTATCAGATAAACCGCTACCACTCGGTGTCGGTGCAGTGGAAATTCACCGGCTCCGATTACAAGAGCAGCAACCGCGAGCGCATGCTTATGAGCAACGGAACGACGGGCGAGGAGCGCACCGTGGATTACGACCGCCAATATCACAGCCACGGAGACACCCACAACGTTTTCGGAGCCTATTACCGCGGCTACATAAGGGGATGGAACATGACGGCCTCGGCCAACTATGCCGAGCGCCGCTCAAACTTCTGCACCAACGTAAACCGCTCCGACGGCTACTCGCTGACCGATGACCGCCGCACTTCACTCAACTATCTGTGGGGTTACCTGACAGCCTACCGCCAGTTCGGCGACAAGTGGCAGCTGAACATAACAGAATCTTATTACGACCTCGGCTACAAAGAGCGCAACAAAGCCACTGACGCGCTCCTTTCGAACAGCACATCGATCTACAATTACCTGACAGCCAGCGCAGGTTATTCGCCACGTAACAATTTAGGTTTCATCTTTACTGCGGGCTTCACCGCCTACCATAACTCGGCCGACGGCGAAAGCCTCACCAAGGTGCTGCCCCGTCTCGCGGCCAACATGAACTGGAGGGCCCATAGGAACTGCGTGGCCCGGTTGAGCTACTCAATGACCCCGAGCGTGCCGGGCGTTTCGATGGTCCAGGACTATGGCCGCTACACCGACTCGCTGATATATCTCCACGGCAATCCCGATTTGCGCCCCGTAACGATGCACAACCTCGCGCTGAGGGTCACCCTGTTCAACATGCTCACGCTCATGGCCGATTACCAAAGGAACCACAACGAGATGTTCACCATAACGTCGCTGCGCGAGGTGAGCGGACGCCCCGTGGCCTATCAGAAGCCTGAAAACGGACGGTTGGAGAACCTCACCTTGGGCTTCAACTTCAACAAGCAGTTTCCCAAAGGTTTCCAGCTCGTTGCCGCGGCCAACATGATGCGCGCCCATGCCCGCTGGGAGAATCAGAGTCAGACAAAATGGCTGCCGCGCGCCTCAGTTACACTCTACTACTACAACGAACGCCTCGGACTGAGCGGTGCCTTTGACTATGCAGTCATGCGCTCACTCAGCCTGACACCTCAGGAACGTACATGGGGCAACTATGAGCAGCCGTCGATGAGCGTAACGAAGTATCTGCTTAACGGGAATCTCCAACTGATGCTGATGTACGCGCTGCCGGTACATTTCTTCAAACATGAGATAAAGTCGCAGATGGTTTCGGACGCCATGACCTCATCCACGGCCTACGACCGCACTTATTACACCGACAACCTGCTCTCGTTCTCAATATCCTACCGTCTGAGCGGTGGCAAAAAGGTGCGTAAATACGACCGTCCCACCGGAGGACTATAAGAGTATGTTTTACTTTTAACTTTATGAAATCTTCAAAGACCATTTCGGCCTGTTTCAAGTTTTCATTCAGTCATTATGGAACCCCATAACTCCCACATTCAAACTTAAAACATACTTGAAAATCCTAATTAAATATTAACATAAGCTAAAAGTAAACATACTCTAACCGCTATGGCTCGCCGCTTTCCTTTCATAATGCAGCATGATTCAATGGAATGTGGGGTTGCTTGCCTCACTTCCGTGCTGCGGCATTACGGCGTAGACGTGGGTCTGAGCCGGGTGGCCGAGGTGTGCAGCGCCACAACCGAGGGCGTGTCGATGCTCGGAATGAAGCGGGCTGCCGAGAAGTTCGGGCTTGAATGCCTGTCGGCGAGGGTGACTTTGGAAGAGCTGAAAGAGTGCCCGCTGCCGGCCATATTGCATTGGAATCAGAATCATTTTGTGGTTCTTTACGGACTTGGACGCAAGGGGAGCCGCTATTGCATCTGTGACCCGGGCAAAGGACTCATGAAAATGACCGAAGATGAATTCCTGTCACATTGGCTGAGCGTCACGTCGGCCGACGGAAAGCGCAAAGGGGTGGCTATGTTCCTGCAGCCGTCGGACTCGTTCGATGCAGCGAAACTGACGGACGACACAAAAGGCGCACAGCGAAGGTCGTTCGGGTTCCTGATGCAGTACATAAAGCGTTACCGCCGATATTTCGGCCATATTCTGCTCGGATTGCTCATTGGCTGTGTGCTGCAGCTGATTATGCCGTTCCTGACGCAGGCTATAGTGGATGACGGCATCCGCCACGGCGACATAGGATTCATCTGGCTCATTCTTTTGGGCGAACTGATGATTGTGGCAGGGCGCACGGCCACTGATTTCATCCGGCGCTGGCTGCTGCTCCACATTTCAATGCGCATAAACATTTCGCTTGTGAGTGATTTTTTCATAAAGCTGCTGAAACTGCCCATGGGGTTCTTTGACACCAAACTCACCGGCGACCTGCTTCAGCGCATGAGCGATCACGGGCGCGTGCAGTCATTCCTGACAAATCAGACTCTTAGCGTGATGTTCAGTATGCTCAGTTTCGCGGTTTTCGGAGTGGTGCTCGCGGTTTATGACTGGCTGATATTCACGGTGTTCGCTGTGGGGAGCGCGGTTTATGCACTGTGGATTGTCTCATTCCTCAGGAAGCGAAAAATCATTGACTACGAGCTGTTTGAGCAGCAATCAAAGAATCAGAGCAAGACCTATCAGTTCGTTACATCAATGCAGGAAATAAAGCTTCAGAACTGCGAGCAGCGCCGCCGTTGGGAGTGGGAGGACGTTCAGGCCGACCTGTTTGCGGTGCAGATGAAGTCGCTCCGGCTGCAACAAAGCCAGGAATCGGGAAGCATTTTCATTAATGAGGTGAAAAACATTCTGATAACAGTGCTTGCCGCAACGGCGGTGATTGAAGGCCAAATCACGTTGGGTGCCATGCTCGCAATCCAGTATATTGTAGGGCAGCTGAACTCACCGGTGGAGCAGCTGATGGGATTCCTTTATGCGGTTCAGGACGTGAAGATTTCGCTTGAACGCATCAATGACATCCACGAGCGGCGCGATGAGGAATCGATGCACGGTGGCGGCACAGCTTTGGCTGATTCCACCATTGCATTCAACAATGTGAGTTTCAGATATGACCCCAATTCTCCCACGGAAACCCTGAAAGGTATCAGCATGACTATTCCCAAAGGGAAAGTCACGGCGATAGTGGGAGCGTCGGGCAGCGGCAAAACCACTCTGATGAAACTGATATTGGGCTATTATCCTGCGGAAAAAGGCTCTATAACCATAGGCGACAAATCGCTTGGGGATTACAGCATTGAATGGTGGCGGCGACAGTGCGGCGTGGTCATGCAGGACGGCGTGATATTCTCCGAAAGCATTGCAAGGAACATAGCCGTGGATGATGGCGAAATAGACGGTGACCGACTTGAAGAAGCCGCCCGGATAGCCAATATCCACGAGTATATAGTTGGGCTTCCGTTGAAATATGACACAAAGATTGGACGTGACGGAGTGGGATTGAGTCAGGGTCAAAAACAACGCATACTGATAGCCCGCGCAGTCTACAAGAATCCGAGATTCATATTGCTTGATGAGGCCACAAACGCGCTTGACGCGCAAAACGAAAGGGCCATTGTGGAGAATCTTAGGGAGTTCTACCGTGGACGTACTGTGGTTGTCGTGGCTCACCGCCTTTCAACGGTCAGGGACGCAAATCAGATTGTGGTGCTTGACAAGGGCGAGATTGTAGAATCCGGCACACATGAAGAACTGATTAACCGTCGGGGAGCTTATTTCAATCTCGTTAAGAATCAGCTTGAACTTGGAGCGTAAAGGATATGACAGAAAGAAACTCTAACAGCACTCCCGAACGAGTGCACTCTGAAAAGGTTGACAGGCTGCTCAATGCACGGCCTCCATTTTTTGCCCGCTGGGGTACACTGATTGTGGCAGTGCTGTGTGTCGTTGCAGCCATTGTGCTCTCTCAAATCCATTGGCCATACGCTGACGGCACTACCGCACTCGGTAAAATGCTTGGATTCTAACGGCGGTAAAAATCTGCGGAAAGCTTGTTTAAACCATAGAAAATCACTAACTTTGCAGTCGCTTTTTAGCATCCCCGTGTGATGGGAAATTAAGAAGCTCTTAATTTTTAGTAACACATTTAATTGATTTTCACGAAATGAAGACATTTCAGCTCTCAGCCGAGCCCCGCACGGCTCTCGGTAAAAAAGCAGCCAAAGAACTTCGCGCTGCAGGTTTGATTCCCGTTGTTCTCAACGGCGGCGAAATCATTGAACTTCCCTATAACGGAACTCTCCGCGAAGGCGAAAAAATTGTTGAAATCGGCAATGGAAAAGGCTTGATCACCACTGACCTCACCGTTAAGAACGATGAAGTGCGCAACCTCATCTACACCCCCGACATCTTCGCCATCGAACTCAACGTTCACGGCGAAACTCGCATGGCAGTGCTCAAGGACCTCCAGTTCCATCCCGTAAAGGATACGATTCTCCATATGGACCTTCTTGAAGTGAATGACAAGAAGCCCGTGGTTATTGAAGTTCCCGTGAAGCTCGAAGGTCATGCCGAAGGTGTGAAGGCCGGTGGTAAGCTTACTCTTTCAATGAAGAAGCTCCGCGTTAAAGCTCTATACACTCAGGTGCCCGAACGCTTGGTTATCAACGTTGACCATCTCGGTCTGGGCAAGTCGCTTCAGGTTGGCGACCTCGCTTTCGAAGGACTTGAACTCATGAATGCTAAAAACGCTGTTGTCTGCGCTGTTCAGCTCACCCGTGCCGCCCGTGGTGCGGCTGCCGCTGCTGCTACAGGCAAGTAATGTGATAGCCTATGAAATTTCTTATTGTTGGGTTGGGTAACATAGGTGATGAATACCGCGGAACCCGCCACAACATTGGATTTACCGTATTGGATGCCTTTGCCGAGGCATCCAATACTGCTTTTTCAACCAAGCGTTACGGCGATGTGGCCGAGATGAGGCTCAAGAATCAGCAGCTTGTGTTGCTCAAGCCGTCGACCTACATGAATCTTTCCGGCAATGCAGTGCGCTACTGGAAAGATCAGCTGGGCATTGACACTGACCATATCCTCGTGATTGTGGATGACATTGCGTTGCCCTTCGGCACTATAAGGATTAAGCCCCGCGGCAGCGACGCCGGCCATAACGGACTGAAAAACATTGCCCAGATGCTCGGCACTGATGCCTATCCGCGGCTGAGGTTCGGAATTGGCAACGATTTCCCACGCGGGTGTCAGATCGATTATGTGCTGGGACATTTCACGCTCGACCAGCGGCAGCAGTTGCCTTTGAGAGTGGAAGTGGCCTGCGACGCAATACGCACTTTCTGCCTCGCCGGAATCCAGACGGCCATGAACACCTATAACAACAAATAGCTATGGCAAAGAGCGAAGTAAGAATTGACAAATGGATATGGGCGGTGCGCATTTTCAAGACACGCACCGTGGCTGCCGATGCCTGCAAGAAGGGCAGGGTGATGATTGGCGACACTCCGGTGAAACCGTCGCGAACTGTCAAGGTGGGCGACATTGTGAAGGTGCGCAAGCCGCCGGTGACTTATTCGTTCCGCGTGCTGGCCCTCACCGAAAACCGCCTGGGGGCCAAACTCGTGGCTGACTACATGGAGAACATCACGCCCAAGGCCGAACTCGACATGCTTGAGATAGTGAAGATTTCCGGTTTCGTTGACCGCCGCAAGGGCCTCGGACGCCCCACAAAGCGCGAAGGCCGACAGCTTGAGGAATTCACATCGCATATCTATGACGATGCATCCATGCCCGATTGGGAGGATGAGGATGACGCCGGCGAATTTGATTTCGACGAGGATTTCTTCAACTCCTGACGCTTGGTTTTACGCGATATTTTATTTAACTTTGCCTCAGATTTTTAACAAATAACAACCAATCCTTTAATCACCCATGAAAAGAAAATTTATGATGTTTCTGACATTGCCTATGGTAGCGCTGTCGCTATTCTGCTGCGGTGGCGGCGATGATGAGCCGGAGTCCAAACCCGAGCAGCCCAAACCCGATGAACCCTCTCAGCCCGAAGAGCCGAAACCGGAATGGAAGCTGGTGTGGGAGGATGATTTTGATGCGCCCGAAATCAATTATGAAGTTTGGAGCCGCATTCCGCAGGGCACCCCTGACTGGGCGAAATATCAGAGCCTTGACGACCGCTGTTATGAAAAACGCAAAAGTTCTGTTGTGTTGAAAGGTATTGTCAATGACGATAACGACGCCGACAGCCGAGCATATTTATGCGGCGGACTTTGGACGCTCGGAAAGAAGGCTTTCGGTCCGGGGCGCATTGAAGTGCGTGCGCGCATGACCTCAGCCACCGGTGCGTGGCCCGCGATATGGATGATGCCTTTCAAGTCGGAACTGGGCTGGCCTCATGATGGAGAAATTGACATTATGGAACATCTGAACAGCGACCGCACCGTTTACCAGACGTTGCATTCAAAGTACATTGATGTTGACGGAAACCGTAACAATCCGCTCTATTCACGACAGACGTCGGTGAGCAATCTCAATGATTACCACATTTATGGCGTTGACATTACGGAGGATGCCGTGGTTTTCCATATTGACGGGAAGGAAACTCTCAGCTATCCCAAAAACGACCAGCCCGACCAATTCCCTTACTTCAAGGAGTGGGATTTGCGTATCGACATGCAGCTTGGCGGTTCTTGGGTAGGACCCATCCGCGATGTCACGCTGCCAGTTGAGATGGAAGTTGACTGGGTTCGTTATTACGAGTACAAGTAATTCGCCCCGATATGAACAACGGCGCGCTGCAAAACTGAAAATTGCAGCGCGCTTTGTTATTTGAGCTTTTCGCGGAGGAATCGGCCGGTGTAGGAGCTGTGGCAGGCTGCAACCTCTTCGGGCGTACCGGCAATCACAAGCTGTCCCCCCGCGTCGCCCCCTTCAGGACCGATGTCAATGACGTGGTCGGCGCATTTGATAACATCCATGTTGTGCTCAATGATAATTACGGTGTGGCCGAGCGATATGAGCCGGTCAAACGATTCCATGAGCAGATGTATGTCATGGAAATGCAATCCGGTTGTGGGTTCATCGAATATGAACATGGTGGGTTGTTGCACTTCCATGGCTAGATAGTAGGCGAGTTTTACGCGCTGATTTTCACCACCCGAGAGGGTCGATGAACTCTGCCCGAGTTTTATGTAGCCGAGTCCCACCTGCTGGAGCGGGCGCAGGCGTTTCACAATTTTTTTCTCTACAGTGCCTGACAACTCGCTGAAAAAGTCAATAGCCTCACTTATGGTCATGTCAAGCACATCGTTGATGTTCTTGCCTCGGTATCGGATGTCGAGCACATCGCGTTTGAAGCGCTTGCCGCCGCACTCATCGCAGGGAATGGTGATGTCGGCCATGAACTGCATCTCAATTGTCAGTGTTCCTTCGCCTTTACACACCTCGCAGCGGCCGCCTTCGGTGTTGAAGGAAAAATAGCCTGGTCCGAATCCCATTTGCTTGGCCCCCTGCTGGTCGGCAAACAGTCGGCGAATCTCATCGTAGGCTTTAAGATATGTGGCAGGATTGCTGCGCGATGACCTGCCAATGGGGTTTTGGTCGACAAATTCAACTGCCTTTATGCGGTCAAGACATCCGCTGACGGATGCGTGAAGTCCCGGAGCTTCGCCTCCTTCGCCGAGCCTCCGAGCCAGGGCTCGGTAAAGTATGTTGCGCACAAGCGTGGATTTTCCACTGCCGCTCACTCCGGTGACTACTGTCATGGCTTCAAGCGGGAACTTGACGTCAATGTTCTTCAGGTTATGTTCGCGCGCGCCTTTGACTTCGATATAGTCACGCCAGCGACGGCGCTTTTTGGGCACAGGTATGGCTAATTCGCCTGTGAGATATTTGGCGGTGTAGCTGCCGGAAGCTTTCTCTATGTCGGCTGCGGGACCTTGAAAAACAATCTCGCCTCCAAGTGAACCGGCTTTCGGCCCTACGTCGATTATATAGTTGCAGGCGCGCATAATTTCTTCATCATGCTCTACAACCACAACCGTGTTGCCCCCTTCGCGGAGTTTGCGGAGCACGCCTATGAGCTTGTCGGTGTCGCGTGAATGCAGCCCTATCGAAGGCTCATCAAGAATGTAGAGCGAGCCCATGAGGCTGCTGCCTAATGAAGTGGCAAGATTGATGCGCTGGCTCTCGCCGCCCGAAAGGGTAGATGACAGGCGGTCGAGCGTGAGATAACCGAGTCCCACATCGGACAGGAAGGTCAGTCGGTTGCGTATTTCTACAAGTAACCGTCGGGCTATAGCCTCATCAGCGGGGTTGAGCTGAATATTGTTGAAAAATTCGAGCAGGCGGCTCACCGGTTCACTGACAAGTTCCGTTATTGTACGGCCGGCAACCTTGACATACTGAGCTTCTTTGCGCAGGCGCGTTCCTCCGCACTCCGGACACAATGTTTTTCCACGATAGCGGGCCATCATCACGCGATACTGGATTTTGTACTGGTTTTCTTCAACCATTCTGAAAAATCCGTCAATGCCCGGAAAACCGGGGAATCCATGCCACAGATGATTGCGCTGCTCTTTAGTCAGATCGCAGTAAGCGCGGTGAATAGGGAAATTTACGCGAGGGGCTGCGGCAATGAATGCGCGTTTCCATTCGCTCATCTTCTCCCCTTTCCAGCACACCACGGCATCTTCATAGACCGACAATGAGGGGTCCGGCACCACAAGATTTTCATCAATCCCAACCGTGCGGCCGAAACCCTCGCAGCGCGGACAGGCACCGTAAGGATTGTTGAAATTGAACATCAGGTCGGAGGGCTCAATGAATGTTAAGCCGTCGGCTTCAAAAAGTGTGGAAAAATCGTGCTGTTCAACGCCGTCGGCGCCCCACACAAAAAGGGTGGCGCGGTTATGTCCTTCAAAAAAGGCTGTTTCGGCCGAATCGGCGAGACGGCTCAGAGAATCGGCATCGCGGGGGGGAGTCATGCGGTCAATGAGCAGCTTGAATCCCTCATGGCTCTCCGGTGTTTGGGTGAGCATTTCGGCAATGTTGTGGAAGCGGCCCTGTGCGTCGATGAGGCGTGTGTAGCCCTCTTTCAGAAGAATGTCAAGATGGTCGTGGAAACTCCTGTCGGGTGGCACGCATAGTTGCGCGGCCACCGCCAGGCGCGTCCCGTCGGGCAGCTTCTCGGCTGCTTTCACGAGGTCTTCGGCGCTGTGGCGTTTCACTTCGCAGCCTGAGATGGGCGATATGGTATGGCCCACGCGTGCAAAAAGCAGGCGCAGATAATCATATATCTCTGTTGAGGTGCCAACAGTGCTTCGCGGATTGCGCGTGTTCACTTTCTGCTCAATGGCAATTGCGGGTGGCAGTCCACGGATAAAATCACATTCGGGCTTGGCCATTTTGCCCATGAACTGGCGGGCATAGGCGCTAAGGCTTTCCACATAGCGCCGTTGTCCCTCGGCATACAGTGTGTCGAAGGCCAGCGATGATTTGCCGGACCCAGAGAGCCCGGTTATTACAACAAGTTCGTTGCGGGGAATTGTAACGTCGATATTTTTGAGATTGTTGACACGTGCCCCTTTCACAGTAATGTTTTCGCCGTCGCTATGGCGGAGAGAGTCAATTTTTCGGTTCTGCATAACATGCAAAGTTACAAAAATTGTGCCAAACGGACAAGCATGTCATTTCATGAGGCTGCGAATAACGGCAGGAATGTCCACATTGTCTTGGAATCCTCCGAACAGTTCGGCTCCTTTGCCAATGGCATAGACGGGTACAGCACCGGCAGTGTGGCAGTTGGAGGTGAAGGCGAGTCCGGTGACGGAATCCATTATGTTGAACACCATGTCGGTGAAAGAGTTGAATGAGTTGTAGAGCGTCTGGCGATCGGCCGGTATTTCGCCTGTGAAGCAGCGCTTGAATTCCTTTTCAAGAGCCGCCGTCTGTTCTTCGGTCACCGGTACGCCATTCCAGAATCCCATGTTCTCAGCAAGGAACCGCTTCATGTCGCTCCACGTAGGCTGGCTGTCGCTGCTGCGGAGCTTGCGGCAGTATTCGGCGAAGCGATCTTTTGAAATGCGCTGGAAATCAAGATATTCAAGATGTAGGTCGTAGCCTACGGAATTGTTTCCGAGTCCCAGGCCGCCGGTTTCGTGGTCGGCGGTGACCACAATGAGTGTCTCCTCAGGATGAGCCAGATAGAAATCATAGGCATGCTGCAACGCCTCATTGAAATTGATTACATCCTTAATCACGCCCCCGCCATCGTTGGAGTGGGCGGCATGGTCAATGTTGCCGCCCTCAACCATCATGAAAAATTTCTTGCGGCCGTTTTTCTTGAGATGATTGAGTGCGGCTTTGGTCATGTCGGGCAGGCTCATCACAGAAGTGACAGAGTCAATGGTGTAAACATAATTGCTGGTGCGGCTTTCAGGCTTGTCAAGAAGTACCACACGTTTTGATTTCTTTTGCTTAAGGTCGTCGAGCCCGTAGGCAATATCCACATTGTTGGTCTTGAACACATTGAGCAGGCCGGTGGAATTTCCGTTACGGTCCTTAAGGCCGCGGAGTGCAGTTCCGGCCATAAAATCGTAGCCCGACCTGGCTGCCTGGCATCCGATTTCGTAGAACATTGACCGGCTTGGCACATGAGCATAGAAAGCGCCCGGAGTAGCGTCGTCGGGCTGCACATTGGTGAGCAATGCAATTCCATAGCCTTTTCTTTGCAGTTCGGCGGCAATGGATTCCACGGCCACCGAGTCGGCGTTCATTCCAAGCATTCCGTTGCGGGTCTTGCTACCGGTGGCAAGTGCCGTGCCCGCGGCTGCCGAATCTGTAACCGGAGACGATGCCGAATGGGTGGTGCATTGTGAGGCTACCGGAAACTGGAGCATCAGTATGGGGTCATTGTTTTTCATTACTGTCCGGTTATAGACTTGCGCGCCTATAGCGTGCCCCATACCCATGCCATCGCCTATGAAATAAAAAATGTATTTTGGCGCGTTGTCAGCGAAGGCGGCTGCCGCTGCCATTATAGCGACAACTGTGAATAATAATCTGCGTTTCATAATTTTATAGGTTTTAGCCCCATTTCGGCTCCGAGTTTAAGCATATATTGATGAGCGGCGTCATGCTCATTTGGAATCAGTCCGTCAAGTACGGCATCTTTTATGGCTTTCTTAATGACCCCTACCGGCTGCGATGGTGGCAGCCCAAAAGTGGTCATAATCTCATCGCCATCCACGGGCGGCTGGAAATTGCGCAGGTGGTCGCGTTCGGCCACATCGTTCATTTTTTTTACAACCTCATCGAAGTTTTGGAGATGTGTGCGCACCTTTTCGGGGTTGCGCGACGTTATGTCGGCCCGGCATAGGGTCATGAGGTCGTCAAGGTCATTTTCGGCATCGGTTATCAGACGCCGAACAGCCGAATCAGTCACGGTTTCTTCCACCAACGCAATGGGGCGCATGTGGAGTTCCACCATTTTCTGGACATACTTCATTGGTTCCCCAAGCGGCAGCTTCAGATTGCGGAAAATACGCTTTACCATTTTTGCACCTACAAAATTGTGGTTATGGAAAGTCCAGCCGGTACCGTCAACCCAGCGTTTGGTCACCGGTTTGGCAATGTCATGGAGCAGCGCGGCCCAGCGCAACCATAGATTGTCGCTGACGGAGGCCACGCGGTCAAGCACCATCATAGTATGCTCAAAATTGTCCTTATGGCCGCGTCCGTGGATGATTTCCACTCCTTGCATGGCGGCAAGTTCGGGAAGTATGTGGTTGAGCAGCCCCGTGCGTGCAAGCAGCTTCCAGCCTACCGAAGGCTGCTGTGACGCCATGATTTTATTAAGCTCAGTGGCAATGCGTTCGCGGGTGATGATGTCAATTCGCGCGGCATTCCTTTCTATGGCCTCAAGGGTTTCCGGGAAAATTCTGAAATTCAGCTGAGTGGCGAATCTTACGGCACGCATCATGCGGAGCGGGTCGTCGGAGAACGTGATGTCGGGGTCAAGCGGAGTGCGTATTATTCCGGCGTTCAGGTCGGCCTCGCCTCCGAACATATCCACCAGCTGTCCGAAAGAATCACTGTTGATGCTCACAGCCATTGCGTTGATGGTGAAATCGCGTCGCGAAATGTCATCGTCAAGCGTGCCTTCGGTTACTATGGGGTTGCGCGAATCGCGATTGTAGGATTCTTTACGTGCGGCCACAAACTCAAGTTCCATTCCGTTGCGTGCAACCTGAGCGGTGCCGTAGGTTTTGAATACGTTGACTTTTGTGCCATGACCGAGCCGTCGGGCCACGCCGCGCGCGATTGCTATACCGCTGTCGGGGCCAACGCTCACAAAATCAATGTCTTTCGATGTTCGTCCAAGAAAAATATCTCTGACATAACCTCCTACCACATAGCAGGGCAGCCCGAGTTCATCGGCCACCTGACCAACTGTGGTGAAAGGCTGTCGGTCAATATGTCGGCTTATCATATTTCTGCAATTACTTTTTCACATAGCTACGCTTCTCACACCAGGTCAGCCATTTGCTCGGGAGCATTGGTGAGGCATTCAAGACCGTCGGCTTTCACCAGATAGGTGTTTTCAATGCCTACTGCTCCAACGTGGGGTATCACGAATTTAGGCTCAAGAGCTATGACGTTGTCGGCCTCAAGAATGTCGCGGCTGCGGGGTGAAATCACCGGCAACTCATTGATTTCTATGCCCACACCGTGGCCAACGAATCCGGCCTTCTGTCTGTGGCCCATGAAATAGTCGTAGAGTCCGCTGTCGCGGGCCATCTGTTCGGCAATTTCAAACATGTCTTTGGCTTCTGTGCCTGCTTTGCTCTCTTTTTGAAGACGGTGGCATATATCGATGGAACACTGATGCGCACGCGCGGCGAGTTCATCAATGGTTTCAAGCTTGAAAGTGCGGGTCATGTCTGTCATGTAGCCGGTGTAATTGCCATTCACGTCGACCATCACGCTTTCGCCCGGACGGATAACAGTGCCGTTGCAGCCCACCGGAAGTGAAGGGTCCAGTCCCTCGCCGCCCATGGCAAAATCGTAAGGTGTAGGCGTGTCGGCATTTTCTCCAACGAGGATGTTGCCCATGTACAGTTCCATGGAGTCGCCGCTTATACGGAACTGTCCGAGGCAGCCTTCGAGCCGGCTTGCCCGCTCAATCTCCACCTGCAGTTCAAGGTCGGTCATCCCTTCGCGATAAAGACGTGGAATCAGGCGGTAGACATGCTCCTGCTTTATTCCGGATGCCTTGATTTTTTCAATCTCCTCCGGGGTTTTTACCGAACGGGCTTTGCGCATTATCCCGGAAGCATTGGCTATTTCAGAGGCGGGGAACACCTTTTTCAGCCGCTCCACATCGCTCCAGCTTGTAACCTCAAGTTCGAGTCCGAGCACCGCGGGGGGATTCATGCCTATGCTCTCGGCCATGAGTTCCGGTTTGCGGATATGAACAACTCCATCGCCTTCAATCCCTTTTGGCCTGCGTACAAAATAAATGGGTTCACCGTTTAGTGGCAGGTAGATATAGCCAGCGAACACGCGCCCGGTGAGATAATAGATATTGGCATTGTCGGTCACGAGAATAGCATCCATGCCGGCTTTCTCCATCAGAATCCTTATTTTAGAGAGTCGCAGCCGGGACTCTTCATGCGAAAGCAATAGTAGGTTCATTTTTTGATGATGTTTAATTGATTGTTAAACAAAAAACAGTTTTGGCACACCTATTGTTGCCTCGGCGGCCAGCGGTTATTTCACAATTATGCCTATGCTTCTTACGCCGCGCAGAGTGTCGAGACGCATCACATGTCGAACGGTGACACTACTGCTGTCAGCAATGTCGGTGGCCGGATTGACGGTGGCCTCAGCCTGATATACCGGACCCAGGCCATTTCCGAGCCATGCGCCGTAGATGTCGGCGAGTTCCATATTGACCGTGTCACGGTGGATTCGCGAGGAAGCGTCTTCATAGGTGACTTCCATTATTATATTGCGGAACTCATAGTCGTTGTCGTGACATACACCTATTGTCAGTTTGCGCGGGGTGTGGGTGGAGTCAAGGTCAGCGGTTATGAAGCTCACAGTGTCGCCATAGGCCCATCCTTTCTCGGCAAGCGGTTGAAAATTTCCAAAGGAGTCATGCTTGTTGGAGCATGAAACTGCGCCCGCAACCATCATGGCTGCGAGCGCGCTGTTTCTTATGACATCAAGCCTTTTCATTGGCGTTTCCGTTGTCCGGTTTTCCGTTACGTTGACCCTGCGGTCTGGGCTTGCGCCGGTCGTTTTTCGGTTTGTTAGGCTTAGGCTGCTGGGGCTGTTGACCGTCGGTTGTCTGCTGTGTTTCCGCTCCGTTTTGTGCGCCTTCGTTGCCTTTGGGCTGTTTGGGTTTGGGCTTGCGCTTTTTCTTTTTCTTGGCGTTGTCAAAACGTGCAATGCTGTCTTGCCCGAGAAGGTCGGAATAGGGTTTCTTTTCCGTTTCCTTAGCTTTTGCCTCGGCATCGGGCAAGAGACTCAGGGGCTTTTCGCCCTCCTTGTTCATCGCAATAACCTCAAAAGCCCTGTCGGCAGTTATGGTAACCAGGTTTGCCGGAACATTCTTGTCGGTGGAATAGGTGACAGTGCGGTTGAACACATCGTGTTTGAAGTGGAAATATGTGTTGTCGGCTGTCTCAAGCCTGACGTCTTTGCCTGGCAGATGCTTAATGCTTTCCACATAAGCGTCGACTTCAAAGTTAAGGCAGCATTTGAGCTTGGCGCACTGGCCGGCCAGTTTCTGCGGGTTCAGGGAGATGTCCTGAAAGCGTGCGGCAGCTGTGCCGACACTCACAAAATTGGTCATCCACGATGCACAGCAGAGCGGACGTCCGCAAGGCCCTATGCCACCGATGCGGCCTGCTTCCTGGCGCGCGCCTATCTGCTTCATCTCAATACGCACCTTGAACGTATCGGCAAGCACTTTTATGAGCTGTCGGAAGTCAACTCGTTCATCGGCTATGTAATAGAATATGGCCTTGTTGCCATCGCCCTGATATTCAACATCTCCTATTTTCATGTTGAGCTTCAGGTCTTCGGCAATCTTACGCGAACGAATCATGGTGTCGTTTTCTTTGGCCTTTGCCTCCTCAAATTTCTCGAGGTCGGCCGGACGCGCTTTGCGGAGCACTCGGCGGACTTCCTGATTGTTTTTTCCGCTGATGCGGCGCATTTTCCGCTTTACCAATGGGCCTATGAGGGTTATTTCACCTATGTCATGGCCGGGCGAGGCTTCAACAGCAACGGTGTCGCCTATTTCAAGCGGCAGGTGGAGCGAATTGAGATAGAAACCTTTGCGGGTGTTCTTGAACTGAACCTCGACCATGTCGCAGCCTTCTGCGGCGCCTGGAATGTCGGCCATCCAGTTGAAGCACGAGAGTTTTCCGCGAGGGGGCTCGTGCCGCTCGCATCGGCGGCAGCTGTTGAGGCGCAGATCATCGGCCGTTTCGTGATTTTCGGGCGATGGCTGGTCAAAATTATGATCAAGCGGTTTTTCTGAATCCATAATCTGCTGTGTCAGGCTTATTTCGCGAAGCTAACTGAACGTGTTTCGCGGATTACGGTGATTTTTACTTGTCCGGGATAGGTCATCTCATCCTGAATGCGTTTGGCAATTTCGGCTGAGAGTTTTTCGGTTTCAGCATCATCGATTTTGTCGGCTCCCACTATCACGCGGAGTTCGCGACCGGCTTGAATGGCGTAGGTCTTGATTACGCCGGGATAGCTGAGGGCGAGCTGTTCAAGGTCGTTGAGACGCTTGATGTAGGCTTCCACCATTTCGCGGCGAGCGCCGGGACGCGCACCCGAGATGGCGTCGCACACCTGAACAATTGGTGCAAGCAGTGATGTCATTTCCACCTCATCATGGTGAGCGCCTATGGCGTTGCATATTTCAGGCTTCTCCTTGTATTTTTCAGCGAGCTTCATGCCGAGGAGTGCATGGGGGAGTTCGGGTTCTTCATCGGGCACTTTGCCTATGTCGTGCAACAGGCCGGCGCGGCGGGCCTTCTTGGGATTAAGCCCGAGTTCCGAAGCCATTACGGCACAAAGATTGGCAGTTTCACGTGAGTGTTGCAACAGATTCTGACCGTAGCTTGAACGATATTTCATTTTGCCTACAAGGCGCACCAGCTCGGGGTGGAGCCCATGAATTCCGAGGTCGATGGTTGTGCGTTTGCCGGTTTCAATGATTTCTTCCTCAATCTGGCGGCGCACTTTGGCAACCACCTCTTCGATTCTGGCCGGATGGATGCGTCCGTCGGTGACAAGCTGGTGAAGAGCAAGGCGAGCAATCTCGCGGCGCACGGGGTCAAACCCCGACAGCACAATTGCCTCAGGTGTGTCATCGACAATGATTTCAATGCCGGTTGCCGCTTCAAGTGCGCGGATGTTGCGGCCTTCGCGTCCAATGATGCGACCCTTGATTTCATCAGAGTCAATCTGGAACACTGTGACAGAGTTTTCAATTGCCGTTTCGGTTGCAACGCGCTGAATTGACTGAACAACAATGCGTTTTGCTTCCTTGTTGGCTGTCAGCTTGGCCTCGTCCATGATGTCGTTGATGTAGCTCTGAGCTGCCGTTTTGGCCTCGTCTTTCAGCGATTCAATCAGTTTTTCTTTGGCTTCTTCTGAAGAGAGTCCCGAAACTCGTTCAAGCTCTTCCTGAGCTTTGCGCTTGAGCGTGTCCAGCTCGTTCTGACGTGTTTCGGCCAGCGTCATGCGTTCCTGAAGCTTGGCCTTTGTCTGCTCGTTTTCGTTACGGGCGCGCTGATTTTCGCTCTGTTGCTGATTGAGCTGAAGTTCGCGCTGCTTCAGCCGGCTCTCGGTCTGCTGCACTTTCTGCATGCGCTGAGCGGCCTGCTTTTCAGCATCACCGATTATTTTCAGTTCCTCTTCGCGCGCCTCGAGCAGCTTGTTTTTCTTTAACACATCGGCTTCGCCACGCGCTTCTTCTATTATTACGTTGGCACGCGAACGAGCCATGTTACGTTGGATTATTATGGTGGCCGCTACGCCTATTGCCAAGGCTATCACGGCTATCGACACATAGATAATAATTTCCATGATGTAAATTGTAGGTTATGTATATATATTGTTGTAAGATTGTCAATTGTCTAAACGGTTGCTCCGGCGGCAGCGCTTCCGCGTAAAAAAGAAAAAGCGCCGACAAAGGCATCAGGCTTTCGCCGCCCCGTCAGCACGAAAATATCTGTTGAGTGAAAAATAGACTTGTCACACACTCTCTCTACGGCCAATCACCCCTTACGCAGCAATTGCGAAAGGTCATTGTCAAGCGTTTCAAAAACGCTGTCCATTTCATTGACCTGCGACTTCAGAGAAATGAAGCCTTTGGCAAAAAGGAGGGCCACCTTGGCAAGCACCTCTTCCGAAGAACTGTCGGCAAACAGTTCGCTGTATGTTTTGTAGGCGTGGTTGACCTGTTTGGCTACTTCGCGAAGCAATTCTTCCTCGGACCTGTCAATGTTCAGGCTAAGCTCCACGCCTCCTATTTTTAGTGTTATATCAAGCTTCTCTTTCATTGCATCAATCGGTGAGTTCGGCGATGCATTTGTCGATGTCCCGCACTAACTGGGATAAAAAGGCACGACTTTGCTCCACGTCCTCGCGTTTCGGAGTGAGGGTTGTGACCACTTTGAGGTTCTCGATCTCAACTTTCATCCGGTCAATTTCCCGCTGTTGCAATTGAACACGGGCCTGGAGCTCGGCGATTTGTGTCTCCGCTGCTTTTTTTTCATCAAGCAATTCAGCGTAACGTTCCATGAGAAGTAGCGCTTTGCCTTTAATGCTGTCAATTCTTTGCTGCAGGGAGGCGGCCATTTTTATTTATTTTCTACAAAGTTAAGGATTCTTTTCCAAAATTCATTGCTTTTCTCAGCTTTTTTATTGACTGATGCAACTTTTTTGCCTTTGACTGCGGAAACAAATGGGTGTGTAATGGATTTTTTAAAATGTAGCAAAATAGTGTGCGTTAGGTGTTTGTAGAAGTTATCAACACTTTATGTACACGTTTTGAACATTTCAACATTTCTTGCGGGCTATCACAATTATTGTATGGTAAGTGAGAGTGGTGAGTCCTCCGCGCACTATCGACAGGGCGCCCGACAGCGGTCCGCGGGCAGGGGAGAGCGCGTTGACGCCCGTAAGCTTCAAGTGCTGCAGGAGCCCTTGGGGCGTTGAGAAGCGGCATTCCTTCATTGCTTCTTCACTCGCCATGATTTCAAATCCTGATTCTTCGACCCAGCGGCGTATGTCGGGGAGGGCGGGGTAGCGGGCCGGCCCGAGCTCATGAAAGTTCTTGTCGCCGAAAGTGGAGAACGCGAGCCACCCTCGGGTGTTTGTCACGCGGCCACACTGTTTCAGAAACGTGCGGAGCGATGAGAGCCACTGAACCGTTGAGGCGCTTGCTATCGCGTCGACCGCTCCGTCCTTCAGGCATCGGATATTTGTCTCGGCATCGCAGACGATATGAGTGCCCGGTAGGTTTCCGCTGATTGATGATATGTCCCAAAGTTCGAGCCGCTCCGGATGCAGCCATTGGGTGTAGGCGCGGGTGAACAGGCCGGTGCCGGCTCCTACTTCAATCATTGACCGGATGTTTCCCGGGGCAAAGCGTCGCCACTGTTCCGATAACTGTAGCGCAGCCGAGGTCTGCACAGTGGCATTGTCGTCATAAGTAACTTCGGCTTTGCTGAACCGAGCGGCCACAAGGCTTTTGTCGTAAACCGCGTTCTCGATTATGGTGTTGAAATCCGGCATGTGCGCGCCTTCGATTTCTCTGACGCGCACACTGTGGAGCTCCCATTGCCTTCGTTGGTTTGCGGGGGGTATGATTCTGTCGGTTGCAGAAACGAATGCCATGTCCCAGACGGCGCTGCCGGTTTCCATTGCTTCGATGGCCTGCAGCTCCGATTTCAGGGACTCGATGGTGCGCAGCGGGGGATGAGTCATGAATTCCGTGAGTGCGCGTGCACTCCCGCACATGCGGAGCCGGAACTTTGCAAGCGACTTCTCGCTGAGTCCCTCCAGGGTGCCGTAAAAGATTGCTTTCGGAATCCCCAGCTCATCATCCACGGGATGCAGTGTGCCGTTTACCGCTATGCGCGCCGTTATGGGTAGGTTGTTGTGGGTCCGTATGAATTTGTCGGCAGCAATCACTCCGAATGACCATGCGAGCACCATGATTTCATCATAGGTTTCAAGGTTGCCGATTTCGGTGCGGTCAGAATAGTCATAGGCTACGGCAAGGTCGTAGAAAGGTCGGGATAGCGAAGTGAAAGGGCGCCAGTCCATTCCCCACCCTGCGAAAAAAATGAGCAATCGTTGCGAATTGCCTTTTGACAAGAACTTCAGTTTCATAGATCGATTTGTTTGATTGCTGCGGCGAGTCCTTCTACATCGGCCATTGTCATGGCTGCGCTGAGACTGATGCGAAGCCTCTCGGTGCCCGGGGGCACCGTGGGCGTGCGGATGGGGAGCACCTTATAACCGCAGTCAAGCAGTCGCGCCGACATGCCGAGGGCCCTTTCGGATGAGCCGGTCACGAAGGGTATGATGTAACGTGGGTCATTGAGCCCGAGGGAGCCCGACAACTTTTCCGACAACGCCATCAGGTGGCTGCGTTCGCTGTCCATTTCGGTGATTTGTTCAATCATGAACTGTGTCCACGCGCAATTTAGGGGCGGAATCATGGTTGAGAAGATGAAGCTGCGGGCGCGGTTCACTGCGTAATCCCGGAGCAGTGGCGACATTACTGCGAAAGCCCCTTGCGAAGCGCAGGCTTTTCCGAAGGTGCCCACTGTCACGTCAATCTCCTCAAAAGCGGCGTGGCTGCGACACAGTCCGAGGCCGTTCCGGCCCATCACGCCAAACGAATGGGCTTCATCGACATAGAGAATCAGATTCCCGAACCGCCTTTTCAGTGCAATGAGGCTGTCGAGGTCGGTGCAGTCGCCGTCCATGGAGTAAACGCCCTCCACGGCTACTATAACGCGCTCATATTTGTCGGCTTCCTTTTCAATGATTTTCTCAAGGCGGTTGAAATCGTTGTGCACGAATCTCTGAAACGGTGCGCGGCTGAGGGTGATACCGTCAATTATGCTCGCGTGCACGAGCTTGTCGGCCACAATAAGTGAACTCTTCTCTGAAGCGAGTGCCGAGATGAGGCCGGTGTTGGCGTGATAGCCGCTGTTGAAAAGCAGGGCGCTTTTGCCTCCGTAAAGTTCCGAGAGCAGCGATTCAAGATTGTGGTAATCAGTTTGATTCGCAGCCAGGAGCCGAGCGGCCGAGGATGTCAGCGGCTTTTTGCGGTTCTCTTCACGTGCCATGAACTCGCTGAGCAGATCGGAGCGCGCGGCCAGCCCAAGATAGTCGTTCTGCGAGAAATCCACAGTTGCCTCTGCTGCATCGTAGCGCGGGATGGTGCGGAAATTGCCCGATGCTTTAAGATCCTTTATGGTATCGCTGTAACTCATTTGGCCTCGGCGTCTTCTCTGATTATTTCAATCATCTGTTCGCACAGCGTAGCGAGTTCCTCATCGCTTATGATATATGGAGGCATCACGTAGGCGAGGCGCCCGAAAGGCCGGATCCAAACTCCGCGCTCCACGCATTTGCGTTGGAAGGCTGCCATGTCGACCGGCTTGTCAAGCTCAACCACTCCGATAGACCCAAGCACTCTCACTTCCTTGACGCCTCTTAGGGAGCGCGCGGGAGCCAGGAGGTGGTTCAGGCGCGATTCAATGTGAGCCACTCTTGCTGCCATATCCTGTGCGTCGAGCAGTTTTAAGGAAGCTATGGCAATGGCGCAGGCGAGGGGATTGCCCATGAATGTCGGTCCGTGCATCAGCACCCCCGCTTCGCCTCGCGAAATGGTGTCGGCAACCTCTTTTGTGGTCATGACGGCGCTCATGGTGAGGTAGCCGGCCGTCAATCCTTTACCTATACACATTATGTCAGGTTCAACTCCGGCCCATTCCGATGCCCATCGTTTTCCGGTGCGCCAGAACCCTGAAGCTATCTCGTCAAAAATCAGGTAAACGCCGTAACGGTCACATAGTCGGCGCGCCTCAACAAGATATTGCGGATGGTAAAAACGCATACCCCCCGCGCCTTGAACCACCGGTTCAAGAATGAGGGCCGCAATTTCATCGTGATGTTCGCGAAGGGTGGCCTCAAGTTCTTCTGTGTCGCGCGGATCCCATTCTTCGCCGAATTTCACTTGCGGAGCGTCAACGAAATAGCGTATGGGAAGCGAGACTCCGAAAGCGGTGTGCATTCCGGTCACCGGGTCGCAAACGCTCATGGCGTTCCAGGTATCGCCATGATAGCCGGAGCGGATGGTGACAAAATTGGTCTTTGCGTGCGAACCGCTTCGCGAAATGGCTGCCTGTACAGCCATCTTCATTGCAACTTCCACCGCAACTGATCCTGAATCGGCATAAAAAATGTTGTTCATGCCTTTTGGGGCGGTTGCGAGCAACATTTTTCCAAGCTCTATGGCCGGCTCGTGGGTAAGGCCGCCGAACATCACGTGCGACATCTTCTGCAACTGCTCTGTGGCCGCGGCATTAATGGCCGGATTGTTGTAGCCGTGGATAACGCACCACCATGACGACATGCCGTCAATCAGCTCCCTGCCATCGGCCAATTTAAGCTTGACCCCGTTGGCCGATGCTACTTTGTATGTGGGCAACGGGTCGATGGTTGAGGTGTAGGGGTGCCAGAGGTGTTCGCGGTCCCAGTCGTCGCTGAGTCCGAGCGGGAGGTTTTCTATGTTGTCGGTCATTCTTTCTTTTTCCATTTGTCAATTTGCGACTGCAAAGTTACTAAAAATTGGGCTATGTTATGTAGGAGATGCTGTAAAAATTATGTGTGGCGAAACTGTTGTAAATGTGTGGATTATGGTGCGTGACTCAAATTTTGGCCAAAAAAAGCGCTCAAAAATTTTGCCAGTATCAAAAATATGCCTACCTTTGCATCGCAATCGGGAAAACGCCGCTTGCTACCAACGCGAAAATAGCTCAGTTGGTAGAGCACAACCTTGCCAAGGTTGGGGTCGCGGGTTCGAGTCCCGTTTTTCGCTCAAAAGAGTTCATTGAAATTCGTTTCCTAAGGCGCGAGAGCCACCAACAACTGCGAAAATAGCTCAGTTGGTAGAGCACAACCTTGCCAAGGTTGGGGTCGCGGGTTCGAGTCCCGTTTTTCGCTCTAATTTTCTTGACTCTCAATTGACTCTCAAGTCAAAGGAAACATTAATGTCCGGATGGCGGAATTGGTAGACGCGCTACTTTGAGGGGGTAGTGATCATTGGATCGTGTGAGTTCGAGTCTCATTTCGGACACTAAAAAATCGCAATTGGCTATTGAGTCGGTTGCGATTTTTTTGTTTTATATCCTCCCCGCAATCTCTCATGGCGGCAAAACAATTTGAAGCGATATTCAATAGACACTACCTTCCGCTCGGAATGTTTGCGCTGCGAATTGTCAATGATGTCAACGATGCCGAGGATATTGTGCAGGATGTGTCTCTGAAAACATGGCAAAAAATTGAGACGGGGGCTGAAATTGCCAATATCAAATCCTACCTCTACGGAAGCGTGCGCAACTGTTGCATAGATTTCCTGCGCGGCCGCCAGGCGGTTGTTGATATCGGTGATGATGACTTTGCCGTCGACAGCGATGCTATCGACACCTCCGAGCGCGATGCCTTGGTGTGGGCGGCTATCGACAGGCTCCCCGAGCAGTGCCGCAACGTGTTTCTTCTAAGCAAGCGCGACGGTCTCTCTAACGCCGAGATTGCGGAAGAGCTTGGCATCTCCGTCAAGACCGTCAAAAATCAAATGACCAAAGCCTTTACCCGCCTCCGCGAAGTCCTGAACTACAACTCACGCCCATTCTTCCTCCCATTCCTCTAATCACTTTATGGCGAGTGGTTCGCTTCTATTTTGTCTATATCACGGGGGAAAGGGACGCGACATGTCGCATCTTGATAATCAACGTATTAGCATTTAGGCTTGCTGAGAGAAGGACTGCGCGCCCTGGTGGTTGCGGACGTGACGTGTCACGTCCCTACTGCATTGCTCTGACAATTAGGATGTTGGAGCTCGGTTGCCAACAGCAGCAGGTATGCGAAGCTTGCCGCGGTTGACAAAAGTCTTCGCCTCCAGCGAAATTAATGCGTTGAATATCTGCACATTGTAGTAGGGACGCGACATGTCGCGTCCTGATAATCAACGCATTAGCATTTAGATCTGCTCAGAGCAGGGCTATGCGCCCTGGTGACTGCGGACGTGACGTGTCACGTCCCAATGCCGTTTGCTTAAGGCATAAGTATTTCCAAGGGGAGTTGGACGCGCTTTCGGCACTTAGCTGGATGTGATTGATTATCATCGGAAAGGGATGGATGTCTCTACTTTTTTAGCGAATGACAGCTTAAGCAAAGAGGATTGTGTTGCATCCCTACTGCATTGCTCTGACAATTAAATGGCTGGGGGGATATAAAAAACTAAGGAAAGTCTCACGACTTCCCTTTAGCTTCAAATACACAATTATCTATAAAACAACTATTGTACGTCTGTCATTTTCGGGTGGCTGAGCGCAAATACGCGCACGCCTCATATATAATTCAAGGGATGGATAATCTGTTGCTCGTTGGCAGCGTTTGTTGGTGTTTTATTGTGTCACTTTGCAACAATTATTCCCTTTTTCAAATACACTGCAAAATTATAAACTAAAATTATTACATGCAATTCTTTAAAGATTTTTTAACTTAATAATCTCAATATTGTCTTTCGCCAAAGATAGTCGACCCGATGCGCACCATGTTTGCACCGCATTGAACAGCAATCTGATAGTCGTGGCTCATGCCCATGCTGAGGGTGTCGAACTCGCGAAGGTCGGGACATAGTCCCTTGATTTTATTATGAAGATTTGCAACAGTGAGGAAGTCAGATTCAATGCGGGCGGTGTCGTCGGTGTTCGATGCCATGGCCATTAGGCCGCAGATGTGCGTGGCTTTGAGCTGTTCAAAGCGGCGGTTGCGGAAATAGTCAATAATCTCTTCGGCGAGAAATCCGAACTTGGTCTCCTCGAGCGCCACATGCACCTGCATGAGCACCTTCATCACCTTCCCTTGCGCCAGCGCCTCGCGGTCGATGGCCTCAAGCAGCTTAAGCGAATCGACACTCTGAATCATCCAGGCGTCTTTTACAGTGGGGCGAACCTTGTTGGTCTGCAGGTGACCGATGAAATGCCAGCGAATGTCGGGCGGCAGCGTCTTAGCTTTGGCGGTGAGTTCCTGGGTGCGGCTTTCGCCGAAGTCGCGTTGACCGGCACTGTAGGCGGCTGCAATCGCTTCGGCCGGGTGAAATTTTGACACAGCCACGAGCGTTGCCCCTTGTGGCAGCGTTGCCTCTATGGCGTGCAGCCGTTGTTTTATTCCGTCGGCGTCCATCAGCTTTGAGCGGGAAGGTTGCCGAGTTCGGCGTCATAGACATCCATCAGAGGGGTTTCGTTGAGCGAAACAAGCTCAAAGTCGCCCATGGTGCCCTTCATGCCGTCAACGAAATTGTCGTAGGCATTCTTGAAATCGCTGCCAGCAACGAGAATCTGCGATACGGCACGTTTCTCGGCTCCTGTCTTTTCATCGATGGTGATGAAAGCCACTTTTGCAAGATACCATTTGTCGGCGGTGTCATCGCGGAAAATTTCCGAGATTTTGGTGCGTTTCACGGCGCTTACTGAAAAATCGCCGGAAATGAAAGGTGTCTGTTCCTTTATGATTCTTGATTCAGCTTCGGTAAACGACAATGCATCAACCAGGTAAGGTTCGTTGACCTTTTTTACCAGGCCGTTTTCCATCATTTTATCGTAGCGAACTTTACATTCAAACCAATTTGCCATTTCTTTTTATTTGTGTTTATGTGTTGGAGAATAATCTTTAATGCAAAAGTAGTGAAAAAATACGATATTCTATCTCACTTTTTTGGCGGAGGCATAGAACCCGTAGAGAGCTACCGTTATGAAGCACACGAACGGAAGGCAGAACGACACATTCACTGCCGGCATTGACCCGACAGTGCCAAGGTCGATTATGGCTCCCTGAAGCGGAGGCATCAGTGCGCCCCCTACAATGGCCATGACCAGGAAGGCAGCTCCGAGCGATATGTCGGACTCCTCTACTGAGTCAAGCGCTATGCCATAGATGCTCGGAAACATGATTGACATGAACGCGCTCGTGGCTACGAGACATCCCAGCCCGAGCGGCCCCACGAATAGGATTGTGCCGAGCGTGGTCAGCGAGGCGAGAATGCCGAACAGGGTGAGCAGACGCGATGCCGGAATCCATTTCATGCAGTAGGTGCCAATGAAGCGGAACGAGAGCGAGAGAGTCATGGCAAGTATGTTGTAATTCTGTGCGGTGGCTTTGTTCATGCCAAGATTGTCGGCATACTGAATGATGAATGTCCACATCATAATCTGCGCGGCTACGTAAAAAGCTTGCGTGACGACTCCTAAGCTGAAACGGCGGTTGTGCCAGAGCCGTTGCATGGTCTGACTGAAAGAGGCGCCGTCGCAGCTCCGTTTCACGCCGGGCATGCGGGTGCAGGCAATGGCAATGAAAATAACCAGCACCACGAGCCCTATAGCCACGTATGGGTCGCGGATCACAGCGAGATCATGCAGCCTTATCTGGGCTTTTTCGGCCTCAGGCAGCGAGCTGAAAATTATTGCGCCGGCTGCATCGCGGCGGTCGGAAATTAGATTAGGGAGCACAATGAGCGAAGCCACTGCCATGCCTGTAAGCGACCCGACAGGGTTGAATGCCTGGGCCAGATTGAGTCGGCGCGTGGCCGTTGAGCGCGAACCGAGCGAGAGTATGAAAGGATTGGCCGTGGTTTCAAGAAACGCAAGACCGAAGGTGAGAATGTACAGTGACACGCAGAAAAATGAAAACATTTGCCACTGTGCAGCCGGTATGAAAAGGAATGCGCCCGCAGCGTAGAGCGCCAGCCCGAGCAGAATGCCTTTCTTGTAGCTGTAACGGCGAATGAACAGCGCCGCAGGGATGGCCATAGTGGCGTATCCGCCATAAAAAGCAAATTGCACCAGTGAAGCTTTCGCAGTGGATATTTCCATAAGAGTCTGGAATGCCGCAACCATGGGGTTAGTGATGTCATTGGCGAATCCCCACAGCGCGAACAGGCTCGTTATGAGTATGAAAGTCACTCGGTAATGCGGCTCGACAAGCCTCCCTCCTTTCCGGGCGGTCGTCGCGATGGCTGATTTGAGATTGTTTGTTGTCATTTGAGGATTTTGAGGGGGCAAATTTAGGAATTTTATTTGACTTAGCGCTTAGCACTGCCGAAAAAAGATGTTGTGGAAAAAATATTTGGAATTCTCGGATAAAATGTTTAACTTGCGGCATAAACATTCACCTCTCTTGGTCTATGATCACGGATTTCCTGAAATATCTGCGTAACGAACTGGGGCTGTCACAGCTTACGGTCGACGCCTATGGCCGTGACCTTACACAATGGAAGGCGTTTGCCACACGCAACGGGCAGTATGAGCTGCGTCCCGAAACGGCCACGCTCTCCGACCTTCGCCTGTGGCTTGCATCGCTCAGCCGGGAGGGGGCTTCGCCGCGCACTTTAAGACGCAAAATCCAGTCGCTCCGCGCTTTTTTCAAGTATCTGATGCGTTTCCATGACCTCCCTGATAATCCGGCACTTGAACTCAAGGCGCCGCGAATAGGCCATGAACTGCCGGTCTATGTGAGGCAAAACGAGACAATGGCCATGATTGATGCCGAAAACAGCGAATGTGGCGAAGATTTCACTGCCGTGCGCAACGCATTGATAATAGACATGCTCTACACTGCGGGGTTGCGCTGTTCGGAGCTGACAGACCTCACGGACACTAATGTCGACACCGTGAAGCGTGAACTAAAAGTCCACGGAAAACGTAATAAAGAGAGAATAGTCCCTTTCGGGGCTGAGCTCTCTGACATGATTGACCGCTATAGACGCCTTCGCGAGGAGGTTGCCGGCGCCGCACCTCTCTACTTCTTTGTGAGGGCCGACGGACGGCAGCTCTACCGCAAACTCGTTTACAATGTGGTTCATCAGGCTATGGACGGCCGGGTTCATGCTGCGAGGAAGAGTCCCCACGTGCTCCGTCATTCATTTGCCACCGACATGCTCAACAATGGCGCCGACCTCACTTCGGTGCAGCAGCTGCTCGGCCATCAGTCGCTTTCTACTACTCAGATATACACGCATATATCTTTTCGAGAATTAAAACAAAATTATCAACTCGCACATCCCCGTGCACAAAACAAAGGAGGATAACCATGGAAGTAAGAATTCAAGGCATCCATTTCGATGTTACCGAAAGACTCACTCAGTTCATTAACAAGAAAGCCGACCGTCTCGCACGCCGGTTCCCGATGATTGACTATATATCGGCCGTACTTACGGTTGTAAAGCCTGAAACCGCAATGAACAAAGAGGCCAAACTGAAAGTTATCGTGCCTCACGACGGCGAATTCGTAGCCGCCAAGACCGCCGATTCTTTTGAGGAAGCCGTAGATCTTTGTCTCGAAGCCATAGAGCGCCAGCTCGAAAAAGTTAAAGGCCGCGATAATGCCTGACATATAGAAAAAAGAAAATATCGAGCCGGATTCCGTAATGGAGTCCGGTTTTTTTGTTTTATTGAGCAAATATTTGCAAAATCGGCTGATTTATCGTAAATTGCAGCCGTTATCAGTTTTTTTAATCCCCCCGCTTATGTTTAGAAAAATTTTCCTGTTAGCAATCTTTGCATTGGTGGCGGCAACATCAGCCAAAGCCGAGCCTCTGTTTCCCATCTTTGTTGATATTGTAGGCGATTACAACGACATTGACCGTCCGACGTTTTTACAGAATGTCAATAACCGTGCATGTGATTACTATTCCGTCGTCGGCAGCTATTACAAAAATAATCCCGAGCGAGTGTTCTCCTTCCTCAAAGATGTGCTTCCTGACCGTGTGCTCAATGGAGTGACCGAAACAAAAACAGATGAGTGGACACTTTACGTCTACTCCGACCTCATGCTCGACGGCGTAGTGTCCTATCTCACGGTGATAGTTTATCCCGACGGCTCCGTTGCAGCCGAATATGTTGAAGGCAAACCAATTAACTAACCATAAAACCAATTAACGTTATGAAAACATTCAAATTGTTCCTTCTTTCAGCGATGGCGCTTCTCGTTGCTTCGTGTTCAGGCGGTTCAGCCTCCTATAGTCCTTCGGAATGCGAGCAGTTGTCGGAAAAGATCAAGGCTAAAGAAGACCTCACGGAAAACGACTACAACATGATGATCGACCAGATGGTGGCCGTTGTGAAGTTGCTTGATGAAAAAAAGACAGAAATCGGTGATGACCAGACAAAGAAAGATGAGTTCGTTAAAAGCGATGAAGGAAAGAATCTGATTGGCTATGCTATCGGTTTTGCCTTCTATCTTGAAGCTCACAAGAAAGACCTATCCGAATCCAACCTCAAAAAAATGGAAGAGGCCCAGGCCGAGTTGAAAGACATCAAACTCTAATCCCTCTGAGCAGGGATGCGCCTTTGGCGCGTGAACGTTTACAATAGAAATTAAATCTGACACCCTCGGCAATCTGCTGCCGGATTGCCATAACCACAAAGGATGCTGCTCCACCTTAGGTGCCGAATGCCTAATCAGGTGGAGTGGCTTTCCGAACAGAATCAGCGTGGCAGCGGGGATGTGTCTTTGAAGCATAGATGTATCTTGTATATAATCAATAACACACCTGTCCTTCCCTGAAAAAAGTTATTGCTGTCCGATAAAACTCAAACAACTCTATAAAGTATGGCTCGAGCGCTGAATTTACAATGTCCGAGTCAGCTTTTTCATGTTACAAGCCCCCCTCAGTCAAAAAGCGACGGTCCGGGAGGCGCCCCAGTGGCCTCGGAAAGAATAATTTCCCACTCTTTTTCGGGGTTGTTGAAGAGGCTGTAGAAGTCAACGTAATACATAAGTGTGATCCGTACCATTGTGGCCAGCCCGGAAAAACTCCATTTCCGCGTAAGGCCTTTCTGCATCACCATCAGCAGCAGGTTTGCAATCAGCGTCACCCATATCTGGATCTTGATGGCGTTGGCGCTTTCGCCATAAAAGTATTTCAACGGGAAGTTCTGCTTCATCTGCTTGAAAAGCAGCTCAATCTCCCATCTTTGGCGGTATATGGCGACAATTTCTTCGGGATCAGACTCCATATCGTTGGTAAGCAGCGATACGAGCTTGCGTTTTTTGACATCCACATACGTGATTATCCGCGATTTATGGTGTATTGTCTCTCCGCCTTTCTTTTGTTTGACAAACTCCACATTCCGTATCCTTACCTCCATAAGGCCGTCAGGGGTCTGATACATCGTATCTGACAATATTGTGTATTTCAGGTTCTTCTTCATTTTGGTGACGTATATCACGCCGCGTTGTGTAAGCTGCTCAAACTTCTCATAGTCGATATAGGCGCGGTCCATGGCCATTATGTCGCCCCTGGAGAGCGTCGTCGGCTTGAGCATGAACGAGTCGCTTGTGGCTGCCGACGTGAACTTTATGTCGGAGGGAACGCCTTCGTTGGCGTGGATTACAGTATGGACCTTTATGCCGCCTTTCTTCTTACCTGTCTTGGGCTGCCGTCCGACACCCTTGAAAAGCAGATTTGAGAACAACGTGATTGTCGTGGAGTCGATAATCTGCAGCCGTTTCATCCATTTCGGAGTCTTGCGGCTGCGGCTGTCCGAGGAAAGGGCATGACGGTATGTGGCATACAGGTCGCGATATATGGCTTCAAATATCGCTTCCGGACGTCTTTTGTTGGCATCTGCGAGTGTGCTGCGCCCGATTTAGAAAGTTATCCCCAGATGCGCCAGCTTGTGTGTCTCGGCTAGTAATGAGGCTGTTATCTCGCGTAGCGAGTCGAAACGCATGATGACGGCATAGAGCATCACCACCAGGTGAATCCAGCCGTTGAAGCGTTTGGTGTATCTCTCTCCTCCGTTTTCTCGGCTGAATTGAAGAATTTTTGACTTGTCAAGCAATTTTATCACCTGACAATAGAGCGGCTGTCCGCTAAAATGACTACTTTTACTCATCGGTTGTATTTGATTTTTGGCGAAACCAAAATAACCGAAAAGGGCTGACTCCTGCAAATGGAATCAGCCCTAATTTTATCTTGCTTCAAAAAATTTTATCGGACAGCAATATATTTATAAAGGGATTTTATTCTGATTATCGGCTCAAATTGAAGCTAAATCCACGAGAATTTATCTCAGATTGAGCCGATTTTTGCCATTTTTTCACTTGATTTGAGCCGATATGTTACAACAGAGCCTATTCAAGCCATTTATCGAATCGTGGGGCGAACATGTCTATGTCGCGCTGGGGAAGTCCGAGCCTACGGGCTTCTGTGCGCCACGATTTCATGACTGTTTTTACTTCGTTGATAATGCTCTTGGCTTTCTCCGCTGAGAGCAAGTAAACTCCAGCTGATGCCAACAGAATATTGAGGTTGGATTCACTCGTGGAGCGGTTTATCAGCAGGCTTTGATTGTAGGCGAGGGTTGGATTGATGTCGTATGCCGGCGAGAGTTCCCAGCCTTTGCGCGTTAATAGGAATCCGTGATTGCGGAAGTGGTCATCGGTGTTGCCGACAATGATGAAGAATGCCACGCGACGAAAAAGTTCCTCCAAGTTTTGCTCGATATTGCTCCCGTGCTGAATAATGAAATCAACAATGTCGGTGTAGCCGTAGCCGGTTGAGGCATTGTCGCCGTCGGTGAGTCCGAGCAGGGTCAACGCGGAGGCAAAATGTATTCGTTTCCCATCGCTGTTTCTGTCGAAACGCTTTGAGAGGAGAATATGATAATCCTCGCCGTCTATTGTCCGTGTCTCGGCAACATTAAGTCCTGCCTTTCGCCCCATCACATGGCAGAAATGTTCACATTGGGCGACATCATAATCGTCTTTACGAGAAGGAAATTTGGCAACAGTCAGACTCCCGTCCTCATCAATTACGGATGCTTTAGGTCTGGCACCACCGAGAGAAGTACCCGGATGTAGCAGTTGTGCCAGCCATTTTTTTGAAGGCAAGAGATGTTTTTCCTCACTAAGTTCAATCTCATGTGCAGCATTCATCAACTCTCTGACATTCGCCAATGGCGGCACGCGGAGGCTTTCTTCACAATTAATGAAATTCCCACTGGGAGTTTCGGCAAATCGGAAACCGCCCATGCGCGAAGCGTCATCTATTCCCATCAGATAATCGAAAGATGTCAGGCGTCGCACGGCTCTCTTTTCATCAGTGGCTGCAATTTGCTCCCTACGGTTCAGCAATGTGCGTCCCCAACGGTCGGGTAGAGCATCCGAGAAACAAGAGAAAATATCGCGCTCCGGTCTGGTGTATTGGATACCGGTATAGTTTTGTAAATCCTCGCTGAGAAAAACATCGCCATATCTGGCAAGCCATTCTTTATCATACGAAAATCCGTATGTCTCGTTGCCACGCACCGAGTCGCAAGATAGCTCGCCAATCAGTTGCGGCGTATCGAGCCAATCAAAGTCGGCATACACATATAGTTTCTTCATGGCTTATTCCTTTTTTGAAGCGCGTTGGCGGTGTTTCAGACGCAAATCTTGCAGATTGCGTCCGAGGGTATCCTCCTTGGCAATCAAAAGAAGATCGTCATCAAGTTGCAGAGTATAAAGAACACGGGCATAGATGCCTATTGAAACCGTTGGTGAGCCTTTCTCAATGCGATTCACAGTGAGAGGCGAACAGGTTGCACGTTCAGCAACCTGCGCAATCGAGAGGTTACGGCGCAGTCTGGCGAGTTTAATCTGCTCACCCATAAGAGCCATTTTCTGTTCCAATTTCCGGGGCAACTTAGTCCCCATAGTATTCTTTGCCATACTATTATTAATCTGAAATGTCACACGCTTTTTTTTAGAATTGAAATCATTTCATTTTCATGCTCTTGGCATTTGGAGTCAATCCACACTTCATTGGATGAATTTTGTATTATGCCCCCCATTATACGAAGTTTCAAACTTCCTTTCTTGACCATTTTGCTATAAGACTTCATCTTTGACTCCGGTGAAAGGTTTGAAAACTTTGAATTGACGCTTCGAGAAATGATACATAGGTTTCCGAAGGTATCTCTGTCCTCCCATGAATCAAAAGAACCGTCAGATGAATTTTGTGGATACCAGTGTTCAACTGAGTTACGGAATTCAAATTCGAAATCGCTATATGTATTCTTATTGTTCTTCCATAACAAATAATCCAAGAAATTAAACACGATATGAGGAGTCGTTACGCCAAGCTTGTAGTCCTCTCCATCTAAGAAATTCTCCTTGGTTGCCTTTGCGGCTATGCCTTCTGCTTCGTTTGTTAATTCGGCTATTTTATTATCCTCAAACAGCCATAGGATAAGCTCTGTGATCCAGTGCATAACCTTGGGGGATGTGTATGATACACGAAGTGCAGACTGAATCATTAAGCATTCTTTATTGCGTGGAGCATATGTCTTCTCCCATTCATTTTCATACCTCAACTTTGTATTTGAATAGTATGCTTTCTTTTTAGATGCTTGTCCCGACGTGTGCACTTCCTTGAGACTCCATTCTCCTTCTTTGTCTTCACCTGTAAATTCACGCTTGATAATAAACATGTCAAATAGATAACGTGTTTGTAGCAGATGAATAATGAACCTTTTTGCAAAATTTTCTTTGTTATCCTTGATAGGTTCATCATCGATTGTTCCGTACTTAATCACGTTTTCAAAGTCAGCAATCAATTTCTTGTCATCAAGCAAGTCGCCCAAATCTTTTTTCAATGACACATCGTATAATTCTACAAAAACTCTGAGTGTATGAAGCAAGAAATGCGGGAATTCAATGATGCTTTCAAAGCGTATATGAGTATCATCGTCAAGTATGCCATCTACATTGTCAACTTTGAATCTTGGTTTAATGATTTCGCTTATGGTTGCATTGGTTTCCGAATCTTCCGTAATATCCAAACAGTCACTATATTCATCCCATTCATCGGCAGGCCAGTCATTCCACTCGCCATTGAAAATTTTTTCTCTCTCTGTTCTTGAGAAGTGCATTTGGACATAGCCTGTCATATCGCTACAAGCATTCCATATTCGTGAAAATAGTTCTTGTTCCTTTCTATTGTTGAGAAATCTCATTAGCCGGGCTTTGAGGATATCATGCTGCTGTTTAATGACGACGGCACGCCCGTATCCGAAAAGGAAATGCTCATTTACTTCGCAGATATCTCAGAGCACTTCTCCCATACACTTACCTATAACGGCAATACCTTTGATATTCCCTATGTAAGGGAAAGGTTAAAAAAGCACGATCTTGCCGATATATTCGAGTCTATGACAAGCATTGATCTTTTTGTTCTTATAAGGAA
>ENA-ORCP01000475-ORCP01000475.1-human-gut-metagenome-genome-assembly--contig:-NODE-475-length-36027-cov-17.340751_pt1 | contig 36027 bp, 26 predicted proteins | sample MGYA00242990_ERZ507991 | MGnify/ENA primary metagenome ERZ507991 (study PRJEB26167, sample SAMN06115496) | human gut metagenome | host: Homo sapiens | place: China:Henan | collected 2015-05-07... | reverse complement strand
GATACCTTCCCCTCTGAACCCTATGAACCTTCTGAACCCTTTGAACCCTGCCACGCAGTGGCTCCATGGGCGATACCACAACCCTCAGCCGCAGCGCGGCTGTCAAACTTAAGAACCCTCCGGCCACCGGGCCGGTCAATCTTAAGAACCTTTTCCATAATCCAATGGAAGAATATAAAAAATTTTGAACCCTATTGGATTTTTGTGAAAAATTTTGTATAATAGTGTTACATGGAGGAAATGCCATGGGACGGGTTTACCTGTCCGGTCTCATTGATGATTTTTTCCCTGATGATCAATCGGACTGCGGATTCGTCATACTCCTCAATGACGGTCTTGCACAAAAAGGCGGTGGATACCGCTTTTTTTGTTGAATTTTTCAGGAGCTTCCTGCCCGTGCTATAATGGTAGGAAATGATTTTTCATAGTGAATCATCGCTTTTGCGAAGAGGGGGAAGAACATGAAAAGACAGCATCGGCTGTATGAATGGAAGGATGGAAAGAAGCTGGAATTGGGTGAACGGTCCCTGGTTATGGGGATCCTCAACGTAACGCCCGATTCTTTTTCCGATGGGGGCAAATGGAATTCAGACACCATGGCCGTTTCCCATACCACCGATATGATTAGGGATGGGGCGGACATCATTGATGTGGGCGCTGAATCCACCCGCCCGGGCCATGTAACCCTGACGCCGGAGGAGGAAACGAAGCGGCTCATGCAGTTCCTTCCGGATGTGCTGAAGGTGAGCATGGTGCCGGTTTCTATTGATTCCTATCATTATGAGACCATGGAAAAGGCCCTTGCCGCCGGCGCCCACATGGTGAATGACATCTGGGGCTTCCAGTACGATGACGGCAGTATGGCCAAAGTATCTGCTGCCTTTGATGTGCCGGTGATTCTCATGCATAATCAGGAAACGGAAGAGTACGGTGCTGATATTATCGAAGATTTGAAGCATTTCTTCGACAGGTCCATTGAAATCGCCCTTTCCGCCGGTGTGAAGGCAGACAATATTATCCTGGACCCGGGCATCGGGTTTTCCAAGAATGCAGAGCAGAATATGGAAATCCTGACCAGGCTGGATGAATTAACCCTGGCATTTCCCTGTCCCTGGCTCCTTGGGGTGAGCCGGAAGCGCTTTATCGGCACCATCCTTGGCACCGATGCGGATGAACGGGATGAAGGCACGGCGGCGGTGAATCTCTGGGGCGCAGAAAAGGGATGCACCATTTACCGGGTGCACGATGTGAAGACTACGGCCCGGGAACTGAAGGTGTGGGATGCGCTCCGCCTTTTCCGGGGAAAGGGAGAATGACATGGACCATATTAATCTCAAGGGCATGGCCTTTTTCGGCTATCATGGCGATGAGCCGGAGGAAACAAAGCTGGGGCAGCGTTTCTACATTGATGTGGAAATGGACCTGGACCTGTCCAGGGTAGGAGAAACGGATGCCCTGGAGGATTCGGTGAACTATGTGGCGGTATATGAAATGGTGAAGAAGAGGGCCGAAGGAGGCCCCTATAAGCTGCTGGAAAGACTGGCAGGGGTTATTAACGGTGATATTATGAAAAATTTCCCGCCGGTGATGAAGGTCATTACCACGGTCCATAAACCGGGTTCTCCCATTCCGGGAATATTGGATGATGTTTCCGTCACCCTTTGCAAAGAAAGGAAATGATGATGCTGCAGGATATCCTGCAGCATGGAGGCAGATGAATACATATATTATGGCATTGGGCTCCAATATGGGAGATTCCCTCTGCATATTACGAAGCGCGTTACAGAGGCTGAAGGAAGAGAATCTCCGTATCCTGAAGGTTTCCTCCTTCTACAGGACCAAGCCCTGGGGAAAAACGGACCAGCCCGATTTCATCAATGCGGCGGCACTGGTGGCATGGGATGGGGCTCCGGAAGAGCTTATGACTCTTTTCCTCAAGGTGGAAAAGGATTTCGGACGGAAGCGGGATGTCCACTGGGGCCCCCGCACTCTGGATCTGGACCTCATTTACAGTGATAAAGTGAGAAGCGAAACGGATTTCCTCCGTCTGCCGCATCCCTATTTCTGGGAGCGGCCTTTTGTGCTGGTTCCATTGGAAGACATATGGCCGGACTTCAGCTATGAAAATGAAACTATTCATGACCGCATACTGGCTCTGAATGGATACGAAGGCCTGGAGAAGCTTGGTGAAGAAGGAAAGGAGATATGCCCATGAATGAACAGAGAAAAGAAGTCTCTTTGTCCGGCGTGAAGGCGGCATTGACGGAAAACAGGGCGTCCTTCTCCCTGGACAGCACCACCGGTCCCATGCTGGCGGAAAGAATGAAGGAAAAACTTATGGGTTCCGCTGAAATGAAGAGCGGAAAGCCCCTCATGATGACCGGTATTTCCGGCTCCCAGAAAGCACTGGCTGCCGCTGCCCTTCTGAAGACCTGTGACAGGGCAGTCATTATCGTGCCGGACCAGAAGGATATTTTCCGCTGGGAAGAGGATTTGGCCTTTTTCGCGCCGGATTTTGAGGTGCATCCTTTCCCGCTGGTGGAGGAAGCGGGCTTCCATGTCACCTTTACGGGAACCGAGCGTCTCCGGGACCGCATGCAGTCCCTTTCTCTTCTCATGGAAGGGAAAAAGGCGGTGATTCTGGCCACCTCCGTAGAAGCAGCCCAGAAGATTATTTCTCCTGAAGCGCTGAAGGACCATGCGCTCACCTTTGCCCTGGGTGATGAATGGGAAAGGGAGGATCTTTTGGAAAAGCTGGTTTCCGCCGGCTACGAAAGGGTGGGACAGGTAGAACGGTGCGGCCACTTTGCGGTACGCGGCGACATTGTGGATATTTTCCCCATCAGTGAAGCCCATCCGCTTAGAATCGAATTTTTCGGCGATGAAATCGACAGCATCCGTTCCTTTGACGAAGACAGCCAGCGGTCCATGGAGAACTTTGACAAGGCCATGGTGCTGCCTCTGTCCCTGAAGGAAGAAAAGAAATCCATCCTTTTCGATTATCTGGAAAAGGGGCTCATTTTTTACGATGAACCGCAGCGGTCGGAAGAAAACCTGAAGCGCTATTTCAAGGAAGAAAAGGAAAACAGGGAGAAGGCTTTTCCCTTTGAAGATATGGCGGGGAAGGGAAGAAAGAAAAACGGAGAAGTCATTTTCTCCCTGCTGAACCGCTCCCTCACCGCTTTTAAACCGGTCGTTTACGGCTGGCAGGGCCAGTCCATGACCAACTACCAGCGGCAGATTCCCATTTTTATAGAGGACCTGAAATCCCTCCTGAAGAAGGACTGGAAAGTTCTCTTCGTGGTGCCAAGGGCATCGGAAGAAGAGGAATTAAAAGGAATCCTCCGGGATTACGACATTCCCCTGGCAGAGAACATGACACCGGCCATGGTATCCCTGGTGCACGGCGTCCTTTCTGAGGGCTATGAAATGGCCGATGAAAAGCTGGCCCTCCTGACCGCCGGCGACGTACTGGGAAAACAGAAAATCCGCCGTGTCAAAGGTGCAGGCAAGGGGCGGCAGATCCGCTACTTCTCCGATTTGAATCCCGGAGACTATGTGGTGCAGGATGTACACGGCATCGGCAAGTACCTGGGCATTAAGACCATTGAGCTTTCCGGCGTGCACCGGGACTACATTGCCATCCAGTATGCAGGAAACGATAAACTCTACCTGCCGGTGGAAAAGATTTCCACCCTGGAAAAATACATAGGCCCCGAAGGCGGCACCCCGGTGCTGAATAAAATGGGGGAGGCCCATTGGGAAAAAATCCGCTCCAAAGCCAGGAAATCCATTGAAGAGCTGGCGGAAAGGCTTCTTGATATTTACGCCAAACGGGAAATCACAAAGGGGATTGCCTTTGCCAAGGATGGACCGGAACAGCGGGAATTCGAAGACACCTTTCCCTTCGTGGAAACGGAGGACCAGCTCACTGCCATTGACGGCATCAAGCAGGCCATGGAGAAACCGGTGCCTATGGATATGCTTCTCTGCGGCGACGTGGGATTCGGTAAAACGGAAGTGGCCATGCGGGCGGTCTTCAAATGCGTTATGAGCGGATACCAGGCCATGGTGCTCTGTCCTACCACTGTCCTTTCCCAGCAGCATTACAAAAATTTCAAGGACCGCATGGACAGCTTCGGCGTGAACCTGGCTCTTCTGAACCGTTTCACCACGGCAAAGGAGAAAAAAGACATTCTCCGTCGTTTGAAGGACGGGGATGTTGATGTGGTCATCGGCACCCATGCGGTGCTCAACAAGAAGGTGGAATGCAGGAAACTGGGACTTCTTGTGGTGGATGAAGAACAGCGCTTCGGCGTGGTGCAGAAGGAAAAATGGAAATCCTGGTCCGCCGGCATTGACGTGCTCACCCTGTCGGCAACGCCCATTCCCCGTACCCTCCACATGAGCCTAACCGGCGTGAGGGATATGGTCACCATTACCACGCCGCCTTCCAACCGCCACGCCATCCAGACCTATGTGACGGAATACGATGATACCATCGTCAGGGACGCCATTCTTCGTGAAAAGGAAAGGGGCGGACAGACCTATTTCGTGTACAACCGCATAGAAACCATGCCGGCCATGCTGGACCATTTGAGGAGCATCCTTCCGGAAAATATCACCATCGGCGTAGCCTACGGCCGCATGGAAGGCAGGCAGCTGGAAAAGGTGATGCTTGATTTCTATGACAGGAAATACGATGTACTCCTCTGCACCACCCTCATTGAAAACGGACTGGACCAGCCCAATGCCAATACCATGCTGGTGTACGATGCGGACCGCATGGGCCTTTCCCAGATTTACCAGATGAGAGGCCGCGTAGGACGTTCTGAAAAAATTGCCAGGGCCTGGTTTTTCTACCGGAAGGGGAAAGTCCTTTCCGAAGTGGCGGAAAAAAGACTGGACACCATCCGCGAATTCACAGAACTGGGCAGCGGCTTCAAGGTGGCCATGCGGGACTTGGAAATCCGGGGCGCCGGCAACCTTCTGGGCGCCGCCCAGCATGGAAATATTGCCAGTGTAGGTTTTGCCACCTACTGCACCATGCTGGAAGAAGCGGTGGAAAAGCTTCGGGCCAAGAGGGAAAACAGGCCCCTTCCCAAAAAGCTGCCTAACACCACCATCGAATTCCGCCAGGACGCCTATCTGGACAGCAGTTATATTTCCAATGAAGAACAGAAAATGGAAATCTACCGCCGCCTGGCAGCGGTGGAAGATGACAAGGCCCTTTCCGATCTCATTGATGAAGTGGTGGACCGCTTCGGCAGTCCCACAAAACCGGTGGAAAAACTGTTCCACATCTCCCGCATCCGCGTAAAGGCAAGGCAGCTTGGCATCGGAAGCATTATGGACAGCGGCGCCTCCTTCATCATTACCTGGGCCGACGAAGACCCCATGCGGGGCTGGAATCCCATGAAACTCCCCAGAACCATGCTTCCCTATATCCGTCTCCTTCCCGGCAGTATGGCCAAGATGAATATCAATAAAAAAGGCATTACCGGAGATGAAATGAAATGGATGGCCGGGTTTATGGATGAAATGTATAAAGAAGTGAAAGGGGCGTAGATTTGACACGCCTTTGGCGTGAGGGTTCAAAGGGTTCAAAGGGTGCAGAAGGTTCAAAGGGGATTGGTAGGCGGCTGCGCCGCCAGTTTTTATAAAACCTTTATAATCGCCCTGGCGGGCGAGGGAAAACAAGCCAACCGCGCCTATGGCGCGAGGAAATGCACCCCTTCTGCCGCCTGCGGCGGCGTCTCCCCCAGAGGGGGAGATTTGCTCTCTACTTTCCTTAGTGCTAACTTAAGTTGCACTATCTATAGCGTCGCTAAAACTTCCCCCTCCGGGGGAAGTGGTGCGCAGCACCAAAAGGGGTGCATTTCCATCGAGCGAAGCGAGGTTGTTAGGTTTTCGCTGCCGCCAGGCAGCATATAAAACTCATCGCCGTCAGGCGATACCTTCCCCTCTGAACCCTCTGAACCTTATGAACCCTCTGAACCCTTTGGCCTTGCCCCTTGAGCGCCAGCGATACACAACCTGCAGCGCAGCGGCGCCCCTTCTGTGCCCAAAGGCACAGAGTCTTCAAGTCCATAAACTTTTTATAATAATTGAGCCCCAGAGCTTTACAATCTTTCTGAAATCTGATATGACTATATGAGTTGTGAATCATATTTCCTATTGAAACAGGTGAAAAATGCGTAAGAATTCATTTATCCAGGGTGCCCTGATTTTGACAGTGGCTGGTATTATCGTTAAATTTATCGGTGCTTTCAGTCGTATTTATCTATCCCGGCTTTTAGGCGGGGAAGGAATCGGCCTTTACCAGATGGCCTATCCAATTTATCTTCTCTGCCTCTCCGTTTCTTCCGCCGGCCTTCCGGTGGCCATTTCTATCATGGTGGCGGAACGAAATGCGGTGAATGACTATAATGGCGGACAGAAGGTATTCCGTATTTCCATGGCGGCGCTGGTGCTGACAGGGCTCTTTTTCAGCGTCCTTCTTTTCTTCGGCGCCCAGTGGCTTGTGGATACGGGCATTGTCCGTGACCCCCGTGCTTACTGGTCCCTTCTGGCCCTGTCTCCTGCCGTATTCTGTGCCACCCTTCTGGCCACGCTTCGCGGGTATTTCCAGGGGCTCCAGCTCATGACCCCTACGGCGGTGTCCCAGATTCTGGAACAGGTGGTGCGGGTGGTAACCATGATTGCCTTTGCAGTCGTCCTCCTGCCCTACGGCCTTGAATTTGGCGCTGCCGGTGCTACGCTGGGCGCGGCTCCCGGTGCTTTCATGGGTATCGTGGTGCTCATCGGTTTCTATTACATGACCCGCAGCTGGCGGAAAGAGCTGGCTTCCGAGCAGGATCCTTCCATCAAACCGCAGAGTGCCCTCCACATCATCAAAAGGCTCCTGGTACTGGCCATTCCTGTTTCCCTGGCTAATATTATGCTGCCTATCGTGTCCAATATCGATCTTTTCATCGTGCCCCGCCGTCTGGAAGTGGCAGGTTTTGCGGTGGAAGAGGCAACCACACTCTTCGGCTATCTCACCGGCATGGCCACGGCCCTGGTGAACATGCCTACCATTGTGACTGCTTCTCTGGCAGCCAGCCTGGTGCCCGTTATTTCTGAAGCCATTGCCCAGAAAAGGGGCGATGTGGTGATGAAGAGAACAGACACCGCCATGCGTCTGGCCAACCTTATTACCATTCCTGCCTTCGTGGGCATGTGCGTCATTGCCACCCCTATTTCCGCCATGCTTTACGCCACCCCTGATGCGGGCCCCTGCATTGCGGTGATGAGCTTCGGCGTGTTCCTTCTGGGCGTGCAGCAGGTTACCACCGGTGTCCTGCAGGGCATGGGAAAAACCGCTATTCCCTTCATCAACATGGTTATTTCTGCTTCCGTGAAGGTTCTTCTTTCCTGGAACCTCACCGCTCTCCCCGCCTGGGGCGTGCTGGGCGCAGCCTGGGCCACCAATGCGGACTTCGGTGTAGCTGCGGTGCTGAACCTGATTTTCCTCTATAAATACAGAAAATATACCATGGATATCCTCCATACGGTGAAACTCTTCATCGCCGCCGGTATCATGGGCGCCGTGGTTCTTGGCGTATACCACGGAGCCTTCAGCTTCATCCACAGCAACACCCTGGCCACCCTGGCAGCTATCTGCGTAGGCGGTGTGGTGTACCTCACAGCCATCGTCGTCATTCGGGCCGTGAAGCCGGAAGACGTTGCGGGCGTTCCGAAAATCGGCCCTAAACTGGCAGCAGCAGTAGAAAAGCTGAGCTTTAAAATCTAATATCCAATGATAATAGGAAATATGAAAAGCCATGAAATGGAATCTCAAATGAGACATCATTTCATGGTTTTTTTGACATGCCTTCGGCGTGAGGGTTCAGAAGGTGCAAAAGGTGCAGAAGGTTCAAAGGGTTGTGGTGGGCGCCCTTCAGAAAAAAGGGGCGCTAGTATGAAAAAAACGTACAACCGCCCTGGCGGGCAAGGGAAAACCATACAATCGCGCCAATGGTGCGGGGAAATGCACCCCTATTCCCCTACGGGGACTTCCCCCGGAGGGGGAAGTTTACTCGTCGCTAAACTTTTGGTCTCATAAGCATCTCAAGGCATAGAGTCGCTAAAATCTCCCCCTCCGGGGGAGACGTCGCCGCAGGCGACAGAAGGGGTGCATTTCCAACGGGCCGCAGGCCCGGTTGTACGGTTTTCGCTGCCAACGGCAGCGCTGCCGCCAGGCAGCATATAAAACTCATCGCCGTCAGGCGATACCTTCCCCTCTGAACCCTATGAACCTTCTGAACCCTTTGAACCCTGCCACGCAGTGGCTCCATGGGCGATACCTTCCCCTCTGAATCTTCTAGTCTTGCCCCCTGAGCGAAGCGAACACAACCTTTCTACACAACCTGCGGCGCAGCCGCGCCCCCTTCCTTCCTACAGGGCATAAAACTCAAATCAATCCCTTAGCTCCGGCCAGTCTCCTTTCCGTTTCCGAAACCAGGTCTTCCACGATTTCTTCTACCGGCTGGATTTTGGTGAGGTGGGTGAGGGACATGCCTGCCAGGACGTAGCCGTTTTCCGTATCTCCTTCCACGGCACCTTTTCTGGTGGTGCCTGTGGCCAGGGCGATGAGTTCTTCCAGGGGAGCTCCGCTGTATTCTGCTTTCAGGTATTTCTCAGAGAACGCATTCTTGAGGCCTCTCACGTTGTCGCCGGTGGTGAATCCGGTGACGGTGGAGTCCGTGTCCTTTGCTTTGATGATGGCTTCTTTGGCTTTGGGGTGGAGGCGGCATTCTTCGGCGAGAAGGAAACGGGTGCCCATCTGGACGCCGGAGGCGCCCATGATGAGGGCAGCAGCGATGCCTCTTCCGTCTACGATGCCGCCGGCGGCGATGAGGGGGATTTCAATATCCGGCAGTACATTTTCCAGAAGGGCCATGAGGGTGAGTTTTCCATCGTGGCCACCGGCTTCCATGCCTTCCACCACCAGGGCATCGGCACCGGCGTCCTGCACCCGTTTGGCCAGTTTTACGTTAGGTACCACGGGAATGCATTTCACGCCGGCATGGTGGAGGTCATCGAACCAGGGTACCGGATTCCCTGCACCCAGGGTGACGAAGGGCACCTTTTCATCGCAGATGACCTGGGCCACGTCGTCTTTGTTGGGGGCCTGGAGCATGAGGTTTACGCCATAGACGCCTTTAGGACCCAGAATGTCTTTGGCCCGGCGGATATTGTCCCGTACTTCGTCGGTGGTGAAGCCGCCGGAACCGATGACCCCTGCGCAGCCTGCATGGGCCATGGCGGCAGCCAGGACGCCGTCGGAAATATAGGCCATGCCTCCCTGGATAATGGGATAATCAATGGATAAAAGTGTTGTCAGTTTTGTTTTCCATGGCATAGTGATTCCTCCCTTACATGAATATCATAGTTCTGCCCTTATTATATCCGTTTTTTATGTGGATGCCATGGTTCAGATGAGAAAAATCTTTCTATTTTTTCGGAAAATTTTCATGCCGAAAACTCATTCAATTTTAGGAAGTAATGATTTATTTGTATTGATGGAAAAGGCAGTGAGTGAAGGCCCTTCTTTTTGCCCATATTTCTTGGGGCTTTTCAATATTTTTCCAATGGAAGAGGGAAGCAGATCATAGTAATATGTATACTTTTGAAATGTAGAGTATACGTATTACTATATTTTTACATAGATGTTGTAGTATTAATGGCGGCGTGATATACTGTAAAAGGTAAGACTTGGCATGATTCCGTACTTTTTTAATGGATGGAAGTGATATGGTTGAAAGAAGATTCTTTGATGATGCTCCTCCTGCCGGAAATGATGGCAGAGGCCCAGGAGCGGTATGAGATTCTTCGGCAGATTCACGATAACGGACCGGTGGGGAGACACCTTCTCTCCATGCAGACAAAGCTTTCTGAAAACACGGTCCGCAAACACATTGAAAAAATGGAAGAGTCAGGTCTTCTTTTTTCTCGTCCTTCGGGCATAAGTCTCACCACCAAGGGGGAATCGCTGATTGAGCCTTTGGCTCCCTATTTCCAGAAAAGTCCGTCTCTTTCGGACATGGAAAAAAAGCTGCGGCAGATTCTTTCCATGGAAAAGGTTATCGTGGTGAGAGGGGATTCGGACGGATCAGAGGCTGTGAAGAATGAAATCAGCCAGGAGGCAGCTCTCGTGCTGCTTCGCCTTCTCCGGGACGGCTTTGTCACCGCCGTAGGCGGCGGCCCGATTATTGCAGGCATGGCGGAAGCGCTTCCTTCCCTTCATATGAAGGTGGATGTGGTTCCCGCCCGCGGCGGTTTTGGAAACCGGGTGGAATACCTGCCGAATTTCGTGGCGGCCCGCATGGCTGAGAAGCTGGGCGGTGAGTATCACATCATCCATATTCCTGACGGTTTGAGTCCGGAACTTTTCCTTCAGGTGAAGAAGGAACTGCCCCGGTTCGGCGAAATCGAAGGGCTTTTGGCCAGGACGGATATCCTGGTGACAGGAGTGGATGAGCCTTCTGACCGGTCTAAATGGCTGGAAATTCCGGAGGATGTAAGGGAGCGTCTGGTCAGGGAAAAGGCAGCAGGGGAAGCCCTGGGTCTCTATGCGGACATTCACGGGAAGATTCTCTACCGTCTCTATAATGCCGGGATTTCCCTGGAAGATATTTCTTCCATTCCCCATGTCTTAATTGCAGCCGGAGGCAGTCACAAGGGCCCCGCCATTCTTGCCATGGCCAGAGCCGGTATACGGGGGACCCTGATTACTGATGAGGGTGCAGGTAAAGCAATCATACAGGGAGCGGCCGGGTCATTTTTATGAACCGGTGCTTTCCAAGTCAATCACAGGAGGGTACTAACATTATGACAAAGATTGGTATTAACGGATTTGGCAGAATCGGCAGACTGGTATTCCGCGGCATGCTGGACAGGGATGACCTGGACGTGGTGGCCATCAATAACCCCAGCGGTGTGGAGACGGCTGCCTATCTTCTGAAGTATGATTCCGTCCATGGACGCCTGGGCAAGAAGGTGGAAATCGACGGGGACGACCTGATTATCGAAGGAAAACGGGTCCATGTATTCCATGACAGGGATCCTGAACATCTGGACTGGAGTGCCTATGGCGTTGAAATCGTGGTGGAATCCACCGGCAAGCTGAAGGACAAAGTAAGTGCCGGCAAGCATATCAAAGGAACGGTGAAGAAAGTTATCATTACTGCTCCCGGCAAGGATGATGATGCCACCATCGTTATGGGTGTCAACGAAAATACCTATGACCCGGAAAAGGACAATATTATTTCCAACGCATCCTGCACCACCAACTGCCTGGCACCGGTGGTGAAGGTTCTCCATGAAAAATTCCATATTAAACGGGGCCTCATGACCACCGTCCATTCCTACACCAATGACCAGGCCATTCTGGAAAAGGCCCATAAGAAGGACCCCAGAAGAGGCAGGGCAGCAGCGGAAAATATCATCCCCACCTCCACCGGCGCAGCCAAAGCCATCGGCATTGTCATTCCTGAACTGAAGGGCAAGCTGAACGGTCTGGCCATCCGCGTGCCTACTCCCGATGTATCCCTGGTGGACCTGGTGGTGGAACTGTCCAAGAATGTAACGAAGGAAGAAGTCAATGCAGCACTGAAGGAAGCGTCCGAAGGAGAACTGAAGGGTATCCTGGCTTACACCGATGAACCCCTGGTTTCCAGTGACTTCCTCACCACCGACGTAAGCTCCACCGTAGACAGCCTCCTCACCATGGTGATGGAAGGCAATCTGGTGAAGGTCATTGCCTGGTACGACAATGAATGGGGCTATTCCATGAGAATCATTGACCTTGTTAAGTATGTAGCATCGAAAGGACTTTGATTATGAACAAGCAGACCGTGTATGATTTGAAACCGGAAGGAAAAACAGTGTATGTCCGTGTGGACTATAACGTGCCCCATGATAAGGACGGCCACATCCTGGATGACCGCCGTATCCGGGCTACCATTCCTACCATCCGCTACCTCCTGGATAAGGGGGCTGCGGTGGTGCTGGCAAGTCATATGGGGCGCCCCAAGGGAGCGGTGGTGAAGGACCTGTCCCTTGCTCCCTGTGCCAAACGGCTGTCCGAACTGCTTTCCCAGGAAGTGCTCTTTGCAGATGACTGCGTAGGAGAAAAGGCCTCTGCTATGAAAAAGAGCCTTCAGCCGGGACAGGTGCTTCTTCTCGAAAATCTTCGTTTCCACAAGGAAGAAGAAAAGAACGATCCCGGATTTGCCAAAGCCCTGGCTGAGGGCTGCGATCTGGCAGTGAACGATGCCTTCGGTGTATCCCACCGCGTCCATGCCTCCGTTGTAGGTGTAGGCAGACTCATGCCCATGGTGTCCGGCCTTCTTTTGAAGAAGGAAATTGATTTCCTGGACGGCGTCATCGAACATCCGGAAAGGCCTTTTGCTGCCATTATCGGCGGAGCCAAAATCAGCGATAAAATCCAGGTCATTGCCAACCTTATGGAAAAGGCGGACGTCATCCTCATCGGCGGCGGCATGGCCAATACCTTCGTGGCTGCCCAGGGCTATGACATGGGCCAGTCCCTGCAGGACCGGGACCGTTTCGACCTGGCCAGGAACCTGATGAAGAAGGCTCATGAAATGGGTTCGGAAATCATGCTGCCCGTGGATTTCATGGCCGGCGATTCCTTCTCTGAAAAGGCAGAAACCAAAGTCCTCTCGGCTTCCGAATTCAAGAGCCCCTGGATGGCACTGGATATCGGTCCTAAAACCATCGAACTTTATGTGGAAACATTGAAGAAAATGAAGACCGTCGTATGGAACGGCCCCATGGGCGTATTTGAAATGAAACCCTTTGCAAGGGGCACCTTTGCCATTGCAGAAGCCATGGCAAACCTTCATGCCACCACCGTCATCGGCGGCGGCGAGTCCGCTTCCGTGGTGGACCAGCTGGGCATTGAAGATAAATTTTCCCATGTATCCACCGGCGGCGGCGCCTCTCTGGAAATGCTGGAAGGCATGGTTCTTCCCGGCGTGGCGGTACTGGCGGACAAGGAGTGATTCTGTTTGCGTAAAACCCTGATTGCAGGCAACTGGAAAATGAATCTCACCGTAACGGAAGCAGAAAAATTTTTCAAAGCCTTCAAAATTCAAAAAAAGGAGGGGACCGAGCTTCTTTTCTGTCCTCCCTTTACGGATATTCCCATAGCCCGTTTCTTCCTGGACCGCTCCTCCATCCGCTGGGGCGCCCAGAATGTGTATCCCGAAGACAAGGGCGCCTTTACAGGAGAAATTTCAGCGCCCATGCTGAAGGACCTGGGCTGCAGCTATGTCATCTGCGGCCATTCTGAAAGACGGCAGATTCTTGGCGAAAGCGATGAATTTGTGGCCCGTAAGGTGAAGGTGGTGCTGGAGCATGACATGATTCCCATCCTCTGCGTAGGGGAGACGGGAGAAGAAAGAAAAGAAGGCCAGACGGAAGAACGGATTGGAAGTGAAATCAGGACGGCCCTCTTTGAACTTTCCAAAGAAGAAACGGCGAAACTGGTTATTGCCTATGAGCCTATCTGGGCCATCGGCTCCGGCCAGGCCGCTACACCGGAGGACGCGGAAGAAATCGCATCCTTCATCCGGAAAACCGTGAAAGAGGCGGCAGGAAAGAAGGCGGCCGACGAAGTCCTGATCCTTTATGGCGGCTCTGTGAACGGAGACAATATTTCCTATTTCCTGAAGCAGAAGAATATCGACGGCGCCCTCATCGGCGGCGCCAGCCTGAAGCCCGATACAATGCTTGATATTTACAATAAAGCCTGATGTAGACCATACTGAAATCAAATTACAGGAGGAATAAAGCATGGCAGCAATTACCGATTTGCACGCAAGAGAAATTTTGGATTCCCGGGGAAATCCCACGGTTGAAGTAGAAATGACACTGGAAGACGGTACCTTTGCCAGGGCCGCCGTTCCCTCCGGTGCATCCACCGGCATGTTTGAAGCCACCGAACTTCGGGACGGCGATAAGAGCCGGTACAACGGCAAGGGTGTCCTGAAAGCGGTAAATAATGTGAACAGCGAAATCGCTGATGCCGTGCTTGGCTGGGATGCCAGCGACCAGAGGGGCCTGGACCACATCCTCATCAATCTGGACGGCACGGAAAACAAGAGCCGCCTTGGGGCCAATGCCATCCTTGGCGTATCCCTGGCCGCTGCCCATGCAGCAGCTGCATCCGCCGGCCTTCCGCTGTACCAGTATCTGGGCGGTGTGAATGCCCATAACCTGCCGGTACCGATGATGAATATCATGAACGGCGGCGCCCATGCAGATAACAATGTGGATATCCAGGAAAGCATGATTATGCCTGTAGGTGCTCCCAGTTTCCGGGAAGGCCTTCGCATGTGCGCTGAAATCTACCATGCCCTGAAGGACGTGCTGAAGAAAAAGGGACTGTCCACTGCCGTAGGCGATGAAGGCGGCTATGCGCCGGACCTTCCCTCCAACGAAGCAGCCATGGAAGTCATCTGCGAAGCCATCGAGAAAGCAGGCTACACCGCAGGCAAAGACGTAGTCCTGGCCACCGATGTAGCAGCCTCCGAACTCTTAGGCGACGACGGCCTCTACCACCTGGCAGGAGACCATGCAGCTAAAACTGCCGATGAAATGATTGCATTCTACGAAAAACTGATTGATGACTATCCCATCATTTCCATCGAAGATGGCCTTGGAGAAGAAGACTGGGATGGATGGAAAAAACTCACCGACGCTTTGGGTAAAAAAGTCCAGCTGGTGGGGGATGACCTCTTCGTCACCAACACCAAACGCCTCTCCAAAGGCATCCACATGGGCGTAGCCAACTCCATCCTCATCAAGCTGAACCAAATCGGCACTCTCACCGAAACCTTCGAAGCCGTCCAGATGGCCCAGCGCTGCGGCTACACCGCCGTTATTTCCCACCGCTCCGGCGAAACCGCCGACACCACCATTGCCGATGTGGCAGTGGCCCTGAATGCCGGCCAGATTAAGACCGGTGCTCCGGGACGTACAGAAAGAGTGGCCAAGTACAACCAGCTCCTCCGCATCGAAGAAGACCTGGACGCCGACTCCTTCTACGGCAGCAGCGCCCTGACCCACAGAATGAAACGGTTTGAATAATCAGGAATCAATGCAGAAAACCCCGGCTCTTCGCCGGGGTTTTGCTTTGCTAAGGGAAGCACTGATTCATTCGCAGAATCGAATTTCATAAGTATTTTTATCCAATGCTGCGTCATAAGTCTCCTTAAATAGCTCGCTATTCGCATAGACTTATTCCTTGCATTGGATAAAAATCCAAGAATGAAATCCGATAACGATTTAATCAGCGCTTCCCTAGTGGACGAGGGAAACAATACAACCGCCTTTCGGGCGGGGAAAACCTTACAACCTCGCTTCGCTCGAGAAAGGCACCCCTATCCCCGCCTACGGCGGTACTTCCCCCGGAGGGGGAAGTTTGCTCTTCGTTTCCCCTTGCGCTAACTTAAGTTGCTCATAGTATAGCGGCGAGAAAAGTTCCCCCTCCGGGGGAAAGGTGGTGCGCAGCACCAAAAGGGGTGCATTTCCTACGGGCCGCAGGCCCGGTTGTATGGTTTTCCATTCTGCGAAGCAGAATTACAAAACTTATCGCCGCGAAGCGGCGATACCACCACCCTCTGAACCCTTTGAACCTTCTGAACCCTCACGCCGCAGGCGTGTCCATGAACCTTCTAAACCCTTTGAACCCTCTGCCGCTTCATGGTATAATGAGAACGTAATTATGAACCCATTCATCATTGGTTTAAAGGAGCGATAGAATGAGCAAAGTATATGTAACAGGACATAAATCCCCGGACACCGACAGCATTGCCGCTGCCATTTCCTATTCCTATCTGAAAAGACAGCTGGGAATGGATGCTGTGGCTGCCAGGGCAGGGGAACCGAATAAGGAAACAAAATTCGCCCTCGACTATTTCAAGGTAGAAGCACCGGTTCTTCTTACCAATGTGGCAAGAAAGAGCGAATCCGACGAAAAGACAAAAATCATTCTGGTGGACCACAACGAATCCAAACAGTGCGTAGACGGTATTAAAGATGCTGACGTGCTTGAACTGATCGACCATCATCGTCTTGGCGATTTTGAAACGGAAAGCCCTATTTTCATTCTCATCCGTCCGGTGGGCTGCGTGAATACCGTAATCTACGGCCTCTACAAGCAGAATGGCGTGAAGCCGTCCAGGGAAGTGGCAGGAATGATGCTTTCCGCCATCATTTCCGACACCGTCCTCTTCCGTTCTCCTACCTGCACCGAAGAAGATAAGAAAGCTGTGAAGGAACTTGCTGAAATCGCCGGCGTGGACTATGAAAAGTACGGCATGGACATGCTGAAGGCCGGTGCCGATATTTCCGACTACCCCGCTGAAAAGCTGGCCCACAACGACACCAAGGAATTTGAAGCAGGCGGCAAAACCTTCTCCTGCGGCCAGATTTCTGTGATGGACGTGGATCCCATCAACGCTAAAAAAGCGGACATCATGAAGGCTCTGGAAGCCACAAAGGCAGAAAAGAACTACGAAGCTTCCTACCTCATGGTGACCAATATCCTCACCGAAGACACCTTCCTCTGGTTTACCAAAGGCGCCGAAGAGGCAGCTGAAAAAGCATTCGGTAAAAAAGCGGAAGACGGCATGGTTTACCTGCCGAAAGTCATGTCCCGTAAAAAACAGGTGGCTCCGTTCCTCTTAAAGGTATATGGAGAATAATGAAATCCTGAGGATGGTCGGCCTATCGTCAGTCCTCTGAGGAAGAACTCATACATGACTCTGTCATATATGAGTTCTTCTTTTTTAGCTAGCCACTAACCACTAGCCACTAGCCACTAGCCCACTAGCCCACTAACTCACTAACTCACTAATCAACAAAGGAGTAAGAATGACAGATTTTTTACATACATTAAATGACCGCCAGCTGGAGGCGGTGAAGCAGGTGGAAGGACCGGTCCTCATTATGGCCGGCGCCGGTTCCGGCAAGACGAAAGCCTTGACCTGTCGCATTGCCTACATGCTTTCCCTGGGCATCCGGCCCGGCGAGATCCTGGCTATTACCTTTACCAATAAGGCGGCCAAGGAAATGCGGGACCGCGTCCACGGTCTGGTAGGGCCTTCGGCGGATAAGATCTGGATGTATACCTTCCATTCCTTCGGTGCCCGTTTCCTTCGCCGGGAAATCAACAATTTCCCGCCTTACACCGATAAATTCACCATTTACGATTCCGATGATTCCAAGCAGCTGGTGAAGAATGTGCTGAAGGAACTGAACCTGGATGATAAGCAGTTCCAGCCCCGTTCCATTCAGAGCGCTATTTCTACCGCCAAAAACAAGCTTTTAAGCCCGAAGGCGTTTCGCCAGCAGGCGGGAGGCAATTTCTATAACCTGAAAGTGGCCGACGTATATGACCTGTACGACAAGCATATGAAGCAGAACAATGCCCTTGATTTCGATGACCTGCTTTTCATTACCACCGCCCTTCTGGCCAATGAAACCATTCGGAAGCGCTGGCAGGATCGTTTCCATTACATCCTTATCGACGAATATCAGGATACGAACCATGCCCAGTATCTTATGGCGAAATACATTGCCGGCAGCCTCCAGAATATCTGCGCCGTAGGCGATGCGGACCAGAGCATTTACTCCTGGCGCGGTGCGGACCTTCGGAATATTATGGATTTCAAATCCGACTATCCCAAAGCAAAGATTATCAAGCTGGAGCAGAATTACCGGTCTACCCAGACCATTCTTGATGCTGCCAATGCGGTGATTGAGAACAACCCGGACCGTCCCTCCAAGAAGCTGTGGACAGAGCAGCGGGGCGGCGCCCATCTCCAGTGGTACACTGCCATGGATGAGCATAATGAAGCGGAATTCATTGTGAACACCATGAAGAAGAAGCACGACGAGGAACATGTGCCCTATGGAAATATGGCAGTGCTCTACCGCATGAACGCCCAGTCCCGTGTACTGGAAGAAACGCTGGTGAAGCGGGGCATCGGCTACACCATGGTAGGGGGGACCCGGTTCTACGACCGTGCGGAAATCCGGGATATTATGGCCTACCTCAAGGTTATCAATAATTTCAGGGATAACATCAGCCTTACCCGTATCATCAATGTGCCAAAGCGCGGCATCGGCGCCACCACAGTGCAGAAACTCTCTGACTATGCCAGCGCAGGGGACATGTCCATGTTTGAAGGTATTATGGCTCTGGAAGGTTCTCCCATTTCCGCCTCCGCCCAGCTGAAGCTGCAGAACTTCAGCGCCCTTATCTTTGATTTCCTGAATGCATCCACGGAAATGAACATTTTCGACCTGATCCAGAAGATTTTGACCGATACGAAGTACCTGGTGCAGCTGCAGGAAAGCGATGACCCCCAGGCACAGAGCAGGGAAGAAAACCTGGGCGAACTTCTTTCTGTGGCCAAGGATTTCACCACCACCCATCCCGGTGAAGGACTGGCGGAATTCCTGGAACAGGTGGCCCTGGTAAACGATGTGGACGGATATGAAGAAACGGATGACAAGGTCACCCTCATGACCATGCACAGCGCAAAGGGGCTGGAGTTCCCGGTGGTTTTCCTTCCGGGAATGGACGAAGGCATTTTCCCCGGCGTCCGCTCTCTCATGGAAGAATCCCGCCTGGAAGAGGAACGGCGTCTCTGTTACGTGGCCATTACCAGAGCGAAGAAGGAACTTTATCTCTGCAATGCCCACATGCGTACCATGTACGGCCAGATGAAGCCCTATGCTGCCAGCCGTTTCCTGGAAGAAATCCCTTCCGACCTTATGGACCACGTAGGAAACGACAGGAAGAAGGAAGCTATTAAAAGTGCCGGCCGCTGGCATAACGAAAGCAGGAGCCGCTATGCCCTTTCTGACTCCGCCGTGGTGAACAAACCTAAAAAGACCGGCGTCCAGGCCCGGTATGACTGGAAAGTGGGAGACACCGCTGTTCATAACCTCTGGGGAAAGGGGAAAGTGGTGGCTGTTATTGGAAATGACAAGAATATGATGATTAAAGTGGATTTCCAGGGCAAGGTGCGCCAGCTCATGGTCACCTTTGCCCCTATCAGGAAGGAAGAATAGAGGAATAACTATGGCATCTGAAGAAATCATAAAAAAGGTGCAGGAGCTCCGGAAGGAAATCCGTCATCACAGCTACCTGTACTATGTGAAGGATGCGCCGGAAATCACGGATTATGAATTCGACCACCTCTACCGCCAGCTGGTGGATCTGGAAAAGGAATATCCCGAACTGGTAACGCCGGATTCTCCTACCCAGCGGGTGGGAGGCAAGGCATCCGACGATTTTGGGAAAGTCCGTTTCCGTAAGCCCATGCTCAGCCTGGCCAATGCCTTCAGCGCCGATGAACTTCGTGACTTTGACCGCCGGGTGAAGGAAGGCCTGGGTGTCACTTCGGTGGAATATATTACGGAACTTAAAATCGATGGCCTTTCCATGAACCTTATCTATGAAAACGGCAGCCTGGTGCAGGGCTTAACCCGCGGCGACGGCAGGGTGGGGGAAGACGTGACGGCCAATGTAAAGACCATTCACACCATTCCCCTTTACATTGAAAATGCACCGCCCTACATGGAAGTGAGAGGCGAAGTGTACATGCCCAGAAAAAGCTTCATCGCCCTCAACGAAGAAAGGGATGAAGCAGGGCTCATGCCCTTTGCCAACTGCAGGAACGCTGCAGCCGGGTCCCTTCGTCAGCTGGATCCCCATGTCACCGCCTCCCGGAATCTGGCCTTCTTTGCCTATGCCCTGGGCGATATCCAGGGACTGGAAATTCATTCCCAGGAAGAACTCTTAAAGCAGCTGGAAGCCTTCCATTTCCAGGTAAACCCGAACTATCGGAAATGGGAATCCATCGAAGGTGTCATCAAAGGGGTCAATGATTGGGAAGTGAAGCGCCACGACCTGGGTTATGACACCGACGGCATGGTGATTAAAGTCAATGACTTTGCCCAGCAGAATATACTGGGGGCTACCGTGAAAGACCCCAAGTGGGCCATGGCTTACAAGTATCCGCCGGAAGAAGCGGAAACGAAAGTGGAGCGTATCATCGTCACCATGGGCCGCACCGGCGTCCTCACCCCGTCGGCGGACCTCACGCCGGTTCATCTGGCAGGCACCACGGTGAAACGGGCCACCCTCCACAATATGGATTTCATCCATGAAAAGGACATTCGGGTGGGGGACCATGTCATGATTTACAAGGCAGGAGAAATCATCCCCGAAATTTCTACTGTCCTCAAGGACAAACGCACGGGAAAGGAAGAGATTTTTGAAATGCCCATGACCTGCCCCATCTGCGGAGAGCCGGTGCACCGCATCGAAGGCGAAGCAGCCTACCGCTGCACCAATCCAAACTGTGGCGGCGTGGTACGGGAAAAACTCATCCACTTTGCGTCCAGGGATGCCATGGACATCGAAGGCATGGGCCCCTCGGTGGTAGACAGCCTTTTAGCTGCCCGCCTGGTGAATGACTCCGGTGACTTTTACCGTTTGAAACAGGAAGATATAGAGCAGATTGAACGGATGGGTGAGAAGAGTGCTGCCAACCTGGTCGCTGCCATTAACGACAGCAAAGGAAGAGGCCTTGCCAAACTCCTCTTCGGCCTGGGCATCCGCTTCCTGGGAGCCAAAGGCGCCGAACTTATTACCGCCCGTTTCCATACCATGGACGCAGTCATTGCCGCTTCCATCGATGAAATCCAGGAAACCGAAGGTATCGGCAAAGTCATTGCCAAAAGCCTCTACGACTACCTCCACGATGTGAAAAATCTGGCGGTCATCAACAAACTGAAAGACGCCGGCGTCCTCATGGAAGAAGTAGCAGAAACGCCCGCAGGCCAGGCCTTCTCCGGTGAAATGGTGGTGCTCACAGGCAAACTCTCCGCCATGGGCAGAAGAGAAGCCGGAGAAATCATCAAACAGCAGGGCGGAGATACCCAGTCCTCCATTACAAACAAAACCACCCTGGTGGTGGCCGGTGCTGACGCAGGAAGCAAGCTGGAAAAGGCAAGAGCAAAGAATATCCCTGTGATTAACGAAGAAGAATTCCTGAGAAGAGCAGGGGCAGAAGTGAGACGATAGAAGGCAGACATCAGACTGATAGACGCCCTGCCTGCCAATTGTTGTCGTGAACGCAGCGAAGGAGGGGGACTGGGACAGAAAAGGTCGGCACGCAGCGCTGACTTTATAATCATTGCCCGCAGGGCAATCCACAACCCTCAGCGGCGCAGCCGCTGTCAAACCTAAGAACCCTCCGGCCAAAGGCCGGTCAAACTTCAGAACCCTATGAAAAAGAGGCCGCACTGCGGCCTCTTTTTCATTCCATCCTCTTGCATTTCATTTTGAATCCTGCTATGATATTTCATATCATATGTAAAAGCGAAGATGGGAAGAAGCTGCGGATGAATTTGTAGAGAGCTGCCGGTGGTGGGAAGGCGGTAAGGATGAAGCAGCGGGTCACCCCGGAGCCGGCTTATGCCCGTGGCGCACGTTATACGCAAATGAGCGATCATGTATGATTATTTAGGTGGTACCGCGGAAGCACTCTTTCGTCCTATGGGATGGAGGAGATTTTTTATTTTTAGGAGTGAAGAATATGGCAGATTTTGAAGATCTTGGCAAATATGACCCTGCTGCGATTGAGCAGAAATGGTATAAGTTCTGGGAAGATCATGATGTCTTTCATGATGAACCGGATCCTTCCAAGGAACCCTACAGCATTGTGCTGCCGCCGCCGAATGTGACGGGACAGCTGCACATGGGCCATGCCCTGGATAATACACTGCAGGATATCCTGATCCGCTACAAGAGAATGCAGGGCTATAATGTGCTCTGGCTTCCGGGCAAGGACCATGCCGGCATTGCTACCCAGGTAAAGGTGGAAAAGCAGATTGCTGAGGAAGGTCTCAATAAGTATGACCTGGGCCGTGAAAAGTTTCTGGAACGGGTATGGCAGTGGAAAGAGAAATACGGCAACCGCATCGGCCTGCAGATTCGCCGCCTCGGTTCTTCCTGCGACTGGAAACGGGAACGGTTTACCATGGACGATGTATGCGCCCGGGCGGTTCGGGAAGTTTTCGTTTCTCTCTATGAAAAAGGTCTGATTTACCAGGGATTCCGCATTACCAACTGGTGCCCCCGCTGCCAGACCGCTCTTTCCGATATCGAAGTGGAGCACGAAGATGAAGTGGGCCATCTTTGGTATTTCAACTATCCCATCGTAGGGGAAGACGGATATATTGAGATTGCCACCACCCGTCCGGAAACCATCCCCGGCGATACGGCGGTAGCTGTAAACCCCAATGATGAACGGTATACCCACCTGGTGGGCAAGATGGTAAAGCTCCCCACCACGGACAGGGAAATCCCCATCATCGCCGATGATTATGTTGATATGGCCTATGGTACAGGCTGCGTGAAGATTACGCCGGCCCATGACCCCAACGACTTTGAAGTAGGCCAGCGCCATGACCTGCCCACCATCGTCATCATGAACAAAGACGGCACCATGAACGAAAAAGCCGGAAAATACAACGGCATGGACCGCTATGAAGCCAGAAAGGCCATTATTGAAGATTTCAAAAATGCCGGTCTTCTGGTAAAGATTGAGGAAACGAAGCACGCTGTAGGTCACTGCTCCCGCTGCAAGACAGTAGTGGAACCGATGACCACGAAGCAGTGGTTCGTCAAGATGAAGCCCCTGGCCGGCCCGGCTATGGAAGCAGTCACCTCCGGCAAGACGAAATTCGTTCCGGAACGTTTCTCCAAGACCTACATCCAGTGGCTGGAAAATATCCATGACTGGTGTATTTCCCGTCAGCTCTGGTGGGGCCACCGCATTCCTGTATGGTACTGCGATGACTGCGGCGCTGTAAGTGCATCCCGCACGGACCTCACCGAATGCCCGAAGTGCGGCAGCAAGCACATCCATCAGGATCCGGACGTACTGGATACCTGGTTCTCCTCCGCCCTGTGGCCATTCTCCACCATGGGCTGGCCGGACCAGACACCGGTGCTGAAGCAGTGGTACCCCACATCCACCATGGTCACCGGCTACGACATCATTTTCTTCTGGGTAGCCCGCATGATGTTCATGTCCATGGAATTCATGCATGAAATCCCATTCAAGTACGTATTCATCCATGGCCTTGTCCGCGATTCCCAGGGCCGCAAGATGAGCAAGTCCCTTGGAAACGGCATTGATCCGCTGGAAGTCATTGACAAATACGGCGCCGATGCCCTCCGTTTCACCCTGGTTACCGGCAACACTCCAGGCAACGATATGCGTTTCTACTATGAAAAGGTAGAAGGAAATCGGAATTTCGCCAATAAACTCTGGAATGCCACCAAGTTCACCCTCATGAACCTGGACGACTATGATAAAGACTTCGTTCCCACCAAAGACCAGTTCACTCTGGCAGATAAATGGATTCTTGACCGCCTGGCAGCTACAGAGGACTATGTAAGTGCCAACCTGGACAAGTACGAACTTGGCGAAGCGGCTGACTCCATTTACAACTTCGCATGGAACTATTTCTGCGACTGGTACATCGAAACCGCCAAGACCCGTCTCTACGGTGAGCATAATACGGACCGCAAGGTTACCCAGTACGTGCTGGTGTACACATTGACCCGCATGCTGGCCCTGCTCCATCCCTTCATGCCGTTCATTACAGAACACCTCTGGCAGCACCTGCCCCATGAAGGAGAAATCCTGGCAAGAGCTCCCTGGCCGAAGGCCGATGAAAACCTCCGCTTCAAGGACGAAGCAGAACAGTTTGAACGGATTATGGACTCCATCAAGGCCATCCGCAACATGCGCGCCGAAGCCAATGTAACGCCAAACAAGATGTGCCACATCCAGATTGCTGTTCTCCGGGATGACCTGAAAGGCTGCATCGAAAACCATAAGGAATACTACGAAAAACTGGGCCACGTGGAAGAAATCAAACTCCTCTCCGCCGACGCACCGAAACCGGAAAATGCCCTCACCTCCGTAGTCACCGGTCTGGAAGTATACCTGGAACTGAAGGGCCTCATCGATACGGCCAAAGAGAAAGAAAAGATTGAAAAGACCAAGGCCGCCCTTGAAAAAGACATCGCCCGCACCAGCGGCAAGCTCTCCAATAAGGGGTTCCTCGCTAAAGCACCGGAAGCAGTGGTGGCAAAGGAAAGAGAAAAACTGGCGCAGTTCGAAGAAAAGATGAAGTCCCTGGAAGAACGTCTGAAATTCCTGGAACAGCTCTGAGGACGAAAAGGTTCTTAAGATTGACGGGGCTTTCAGATTGACGGGGCTTTCGCCCCGAAGGTTCTCAGGTTTGACACGGCCTTTGGCCGTGAGGGTTGTGGTGGGCGCCTTCAAAAATGAGGGGGCGCCAGTTTGTATAAAACCTTTACAACCGGGCTTCGCCCATGGGAAAACAAGCCAACCGTCCTTACGGGCGTGGGAAATGCACCCCTTCTGCCGCCTTTGGCGGCGTCTCCCCCGGAGGGGGAGATTCTAGCGGCGCTATGGAATGAGCGACTTAAGTTAGCACTCTAAGGTAAGCGGAGAGCAAACTTCCCCCTCCGGGGTGGCAAAGGAACTGGATTCGTAGGGAGCCCTTGGGCGACTGAGAATCCAGTGACATGCTTCCCTTTAGGAGAAGTCCCCGTAGGGGAATAGAGGTGCATTTCCATCGAGCGAAGCGAGGTTGTGAAGGTTTTCCATTCCGCGAAGCGGAATTCTAAAACTTATCGCCGTCAGGCGATACCACACCCTTTGAACCCGCCTGCTGGAAGCGGGCAGAACCTTCTGAACCTTCTGAACCCTGCCGCGCAGTGGCTCCATGGGCGATACCTTCCCCTCTGAACCCTCTGAACCTTATTTCACATAACATCAATCATCCGGAAGACTCCCTTTTATGAAGGGAGTACTTCCTGTATAAAGGAGAAACTATGAATTACGAAGAATCAGTGGCCTATCTGGAACAGGCAGCATCCTTCGGCATTAAGCCGGGACTGGAACGGATAGAGGCCATGCTGAAAAAACTGGGAAATCCGGAAACCGCTTACAAGGTGATCCACGTTACCGGCACCAACGGTAAAGGAAGCGTGGTAGCCATGATTACCAGCGTTTTGGAAAATGCCCAGCTTAGGGTGGGCCGTTACGTTTCCCCCCATCTGGTGGATTACACGGAACGGATTTATATCTGCGGCCATGATATTTCCAGAGAAGACTTTGCAAAAGCTGCTACGGTGGTCCGCGAAGCCGCTGAGGACGTCATTGCTGACGGCGTGGAAGCGCCTACAGAATTTGAACTTCTGACGGCCATGGCTTTCTGGTATTTCAAGGAACAGAAAGTGGACTATGCGGTCATGGAAGTAGGCATGGGCGGACTCTATGATTCCACCAATGTCATTCTCCCCGTGGTTTCCGTCATTACCAATGTGGCCATGGACCATATGAAGTATCTGGGAAATACGCTGCAGGAAATCGCCCACCAGAAGGCAGGTATTATTAAGGAAGGTATTCCGGTGGTTACCGCGGCCCAGCATGTGGCCTTGAAGCAGCTCAAGAAAGAAGCCCATGAAAAGAAAGCCCGCATCTATTTCTATGGGCGGGACTTTGAAATCGACTCCCGCAGCCGCTGGAGACATGGCCAGGTGGTGACGGTGAAGCGGAAGGATATGCCCAAGGAACTGGAAAAGAGCCTTCTCTTCGTTCCCTTCGTGGGAGCCCACCAGGCTGTCAATGCGGCGGTGGCAACCATGGCCCTGTCCATCATTATGAAACAGGACGACCGGGTGAACGAAAACGACCTTCGTGAAGGTCTGGCACGGACCCGTTGGCAGGGACGCTTTGAAATCCACGATGTGAAGGGTGTTACCTACGTCATGGACGGCGCCCACAATCCGGCAGGCGCGGAAGCCCTCATGGAAGCGCTGGAAGAACAGTATCCCGACAAGCGCCGCCTCTTCGTCTTCACCTCCCTGGCAGACAAGGATACGGAAACGGTGATTCAGCTCCTTATCCGCAAAGGCGATAAAGTCTTTGCCTGCGAGGCACCGACACCAAGGACAAGGAAGCCCGAAGAAATCGGTGATATGATTAAGGCCCAGAAAATCGACGCCGCATTCAAGGCAGAGCCTTCCGTCAAGGCAGCCCTGGAAGATGCCACAAAGGAAGCAGGGGAGGGGGACATCGTCCTCATCTGCGGCTCCCTCTACATTCTGGGAGACGCCATCCGCTTCATCGAAGAAAAGGAAATGGAAGCAGCAGAAGAAAAGAAATAATGGTTTCAAAGAAATCCCCGGGAAAATCCCGGGGATTTTTTATGGGAAGGAAAGAAACAGGGATAGCAGGGTTTTTCTTGATACTTCCTAGGGAAGCACTGATTAATTCGCAGAATCGAATTTCATAAGTATTTTTATCCAATGCTGCGTCATAAGTCTCCTTAAATAGCTCGCTATTCGCGTCGACTTATTCCTTGCATTGGATAAAAATCCAAGAATGAAATCCGATAACGATTTAATCAGCGCTTCCCTCGTGAGCGGCAAGGCAGGCACGTAACGCTGGCTATACTCATCGCCGCGAAGCGGTGATACCACAAACCTTAGGGAAGCGTCTGTCAAACTTGAGAACCTTTTTTCTACGGCCTCTCATATCCGCAGAATGGGCCAAAATACTATACTTATAATTCATAATGCAATGATTCCATATCATAAAATGCATTGAAGAATTTTGGAATGATATGTTATAATTGAATTGATTTCAGATAGAAGTATTTATTTAAGTAGAAGTATGTACTTCGCAGGTTTGAAATATACAATTTCATCTTTGTTCTTTTAAAAAGGAGTCCGGACTATGATTACTGAACATGAAATCTTTTTGACCGATCCCTCGGAAAAAGCGAAAGTGATAGAATTTTTGAAGGGCTTTGATCTGACCTTCACAGGAAATATTGATTACACCATGGGTCTTTACGATGACGGACAGCTCATCGGCACCGGTTCCCTGGGTGGACGGGTTATGCGTGATATTGCCATCAGCGAAAAGTACCAGAAGAAAGGACTTACCCGCCGTATTATCCGCAACCTGCAGGGCGAATCTTACCGCCGGGGTGTGACGGGAAACCAGATTTTCACGAAACCGAAGAATGTGCCTATTTTTGAACATATGGGCTTTAAATGCGTGGCAGTGGCAGAGCCCTATGCGGCACTGCTGGAAAAGGGCACAGATACGCTGGAAGATTACCTGGGCCGTGTACGGTCTATCCTTGGCACCGGCGAAGGAAAGAACCGCGGCGCCATCGTCATGAACTGCAACCCCTTCACTCTGGGACACAGGAGCCTTGTGGAATATGCCCACAACAACTGCGACGAAGTCATTATCTTTGCCGTGCAGGAAGACCGGTCCATATTCCCGTTCTCCGACCGTTTCTCCCTTATTAAACAGGGGGTGCGTGACATGAAGGGCGTAGAAGTCATCAGCGGCGGTGATTTCATTATTTCCAACGCCACCTTCCCCACCTATTTCATCAAAGGCACCGATGAACTGGCAGCCCAGACCAAGCTGGATGCCACGGTCTTTGCCACCCGCATCGCGCCGGCCCTGAACATTACGGTCCGCTTCGTAGGGGAAGAGCCGACCGACAAGACTACCCTGGCCTACAACAATGCCATGCGGGAAGTGTTTGCCCAGAACGGCATCGAACTGAAGGAAATCCCCAGGGAACAGAAGGGCAACCAGATCGTGTCCGCCTCCTCCGTCCGCAAGGCTCTTTCAGAAGATGACTGGGAAACGGTATACCGCATGGTGCCGAAAACCACCCTCATCTACCTGAAGAGTCCCGCCGGCCAGGAAGTCATCCGTAAAATCAAGATGACCGAAGCTTTCAAGAGAATGGAAGCTGAGGAAAAGGCCAAAGAAGAAGGGGCTGCCAAAGAGGCCGGAAAGGAATAACCGAATTTTCAGCAAATAAAAAGGAGCTGTGAAGGAATGTTCATCATTTCTTCACAGCTCCTTTTATGTTTTTGCAGGGGCTGCCCTTGATACAGGGCTTCCTGGAGGCTCGTATTGATGGATTTGCCTATCACTTACTGCTTTGACCGAGATCTTCCGTTTTGCCAGGGATGACGGAAGAAGACGAAAAACAGGGGGCACTCAGAAATGGAAGACCTCACGAAGCTGCGGGCTCACCATCCCCGGCTGGCTCCGCCGCCTCCCGAGGAACCACCCCGGCCGCTTCCACCAAAACCTCCGCCGCCGTGTCCGCCACCGCGGCCCATGAAGAGGAGAAAAAGGATGAGACGGGTGAGGCGGCCGCCCAGGAAGGCCCAGTCAACGACCAGAAGGATGATAAGAATCAGGGGTGTCATGAAGTCTTCCAGGGTAAAACTGCTGTTGTCTTTGGGAGGAGGACTGGAGAGTCCATCCAGCGAGGTAAGACCGTATTCTCTCATTACTTCTCGCACCATGCCGTCATAGGTATCCTGGACGCCTTTGCTGTAATTGCCTTCTTTGAAAGCAGGAATGAGGCTGGTGTCCAGCAGTCGGCCAGCTTTGGCATCATTCATGACGCCTTCCAGACCATAGCCGACTTCGATTCTGGCCTTTCGATCTTTCATGGAAACAAGAAGAAGGAGACCGTTGTTTTTCTCTTTATCCCCGAAGCCCCGGTTCCGGAAGAGGCCGTTGGCATAGGATTCCAAATCGCCATCAGGAACATGGGAGACCATGACCACCACTACCTGGGCATGGGTCTTCTGATCCAGGGCATAGCCTAATTCGTTAATATGTTTTTTCGTTTCCTGGCTCAGGGTGCCGGTGTAGTCTTCTGCGTAAAAGGATTCCGACGGCAGCGGGGGATAGGTGTCCGCCGCAAAGGCCGTGGATATCCATGCGAAAATCAGGCATAAAAGGACGATTAACGCTCTTCCTATTGATTTCATAATACCCTCCTTCCCTCAGAGATCTCTACTCTCCGGACCCGGGCCTTCTAAAACTGCACCTTAGGCGCTGCTTTGGCTCCTTCGTCGGCTTTGAAATAGGGGGCGTCGGTGAATCCGAAGGCCCCGGCATAGAGGCTGACGGGGAAGGAATGAATCTTGGCATTGTACTTCTCTACGGCGTTGTTATAATCTCTTCTGGCTACAGAAATCCGGTTTTCCGTTCCGGCCAGTTCGTCCTGGAGGGCCAGGAAATTCTGATTGGCCTTCAGATTTGGATAATTTTCAGCCACCATGAGCAGACGGCCCAGGGCGCCGGACAATTCACCATTGGCACTGATTTTATCGGAGGGAGTAGAAGCATTCAACAGTTTGGAGCGTGCATCGGCCACTGCTTTCACCGCTTCCTGTTCGTGGGAAGCATAGCCCTTGACCGTGTTCACCAGGTTGGGAATGAGGTCTGCCCGGCGCTGGAGCTGGGTATCTACCTGAGCCCAGGACGAATTCACCTGTTCATGCATGGAAACCAGGCCGTTATAGGAGCTCATGAAGCCGCCGGCAATGACAAAGATGGCAGCAATGATGACAATTAGTTTCTTCATAGAATCCTCCTTTATTAAATGGGGAACAAATGCATTATTTTAATCCCAATTCATTCTTATGGGCGGTCATGCCGTCAATGCAGGCCTGCATAACGACACCGGCATCAAGGCCCAGCATTTCAAAGCCCTTTTTGATGACATCTCGATTGCAGCCGGCAGCAAACCGCTTATCCTTGAATTTCTTTTTCAAGCCCTTCACTTCCATGCCTGTAATGCCTTCAGGACGCATGAGGGCATAGGCCATGACCACACCGGTGAGCTCATCCACCGTGAAAAGGCTCTTTTCAATATCCGTCGTTGGTTCCACATCATTGTCACAGATGCCCCAGCCGTGGGAAATAATGGTGTTGATATCTTCCTCGTCCACTCCTTCCGGTTCCAGAAATTCCCGGACATGGTGGCAGTGCTCATGGGGATACTTTTCATAATCCACATCATGAAGATAGCCGATGGCTTCCCAGTGGTCCTTATCGGCATGGAAATAATCGGCCATGGCGCCCATGGCGGCACTTACTGCCAGGGCATGGGTGAAAAGATGGTCTTCGGTGGTATACTTCGGTAAAATTTCTTTGGCTTTCGCCAGTGTAAGCTGACTCATAATGAATTCCTCCTTCATAGTATTGGTATCTTTAGCATAGGTGATGGAGGGACCGTTGTCAATGACAGTCAATGACAGGCCCTGAGGGGCATATCGATTCAAAAGAATCAGCCGGTTCAAAGGGGGAGGGAAAGAGCTTTGCATCTTATGAGCTTTCCGAACCCATGACTGTGGTTACCTGTTTCCTTTCTTTTCTCTTCATAAAAATGATAAAATAAAGAAAATCCCCTGTGAATTTTGCCATCCGGCAGGAAGGAGACCATCATGACTGACTTGGACAGACTGAAGGATATGATAGCGCGCCATCACCGCATTGTTTTCTTTGGCGGCGCCGGTGTATCTACGGAGTCCCATATCCCCGATTTCCGTGGGGCTAATGGAATTTACCGGCAGAAGACGGATCTTCTCTGGACACCGGAGGAAATGCTGTCCCATCATTTTTATGAGGAGCATCCGGTGGAATTTTTTACCAATTATAAAAATTTTGCAGAAGCCATGGTGTCTGCTAAACCAAACAGGGCCCATTATGCTCTGGCCAGGCTTGAGGAGGAGGGAAAGCTTTCGGGGATTGTAACCCAGAATATCGACGGCCTTCACCAGAAGGCGGGCAGCCGGAATGTAATGGAGCTTCATGGCTCCATTCTTAGAAATTACTGTACTGAGTGCAGCCGTTCCTACGATGTGGACAGTTTTCTTTCCCTCTGCGCTCCTGTACCTCACTGCCCCTACTGCGGCGGCATTGTGAAACCGGATGTGGTGCTTTATGAGGAGCCTTTGGATATGGATACCATGGAGGATGCCATGGATACCATCCAGAATGCCGATATGCTCATCATCGGCGGCACAAGCCTGGTGGTCTATCCTGCCGCCGGTTTCATTGATTACTTTTCCGGCGATGCGCTGGTCATGATTAACCAGGATGAAACGGGAAAGGACAGCGCTTGCGACCTGGTCTTCCATGACAGCGTGGGAAAAATACTGGGAGAAGCGGTAGGAGTGTGACACGCAGCCGCGAAGCGGCTGGGATTGAAGATCGGGATTGAGGTCGGGGAGCCACGCCTTCCGCCTGTCATCCTGAACGCAGTGAAGGGGCTCGGTACGTGGAGTAAGTGAGTGATTGCTGGTAAATACCAGTTGGCGGGGCGGCTGTATTCCTGATAGTGAGGAGGTTTAGGGAAGCACTGATTAATTCATAGAGTCTGCTTTTATAAGAATTTTTATGCACTGCTTCGTCATAGGACTCCTTAAATAGCTCGCTATTCGCGTCGTCCCATTCCTTGCATTGCATAAAAATTCAAGAATAAAAGCAGACAGTGATTTAATCAGCGCTTCCCTAGAAGGTGCAGTCCCTACGGCATAGAGCAGCACCTCGACTCGTCGCGTCGTACATCCCTGCGCCACCTCGTGGCACTCTCTTCTTAAAGAGGCGCAAGGGTTATAAAGCGCAATACCCTTTTGCCCCCTGAGCGGAGCGAATACAACCCTTTGCCCGAAGGGCAAAGCCCCCACGGGCCACAGGCCCGTTAACCTTTCCTTTTGAACCATTTGAACCCTCTGAACCCTCTGGACCCGGACCGCGAAGCGGCCCCTGCGGGGTTGACTTTTCCCGCAGGCATGTTAAAATAGTTTCATATATTGAGGCTATGATGAAGAAGGAGCCGGCAGGGATTCTACAAAGGGATCCGGTACCAGTGAGACACCGGAAAGAATCGGCTGGGCTTAGTTCGCTTCGGAGCTGCCGGCTGAACGGAGTAGGCCGGACGCAGGGCTGCGTTAAAGCTTTCGAGTACAAATCAGGGTGGTACCGCGGATGAAGACTTCGCCCCTTAGTGGGGCGGGTCTTTTTTTATTCCATCCTCTTTGCATACGGAAGAAAATGCCCGGATCAATCACAGGAGGTATATACATGGATACTAAGTTGGATGAGCTGAAAGCCAAAGCGCAGGAAATACTGAAGGCCGCAAGGGATGAAAACCGTAAACAGGAAACCTATGAGGCAGTGAAAGAAAAGCTGACCGGTTTTCTGGGAGATATGAAGAAACTTCATGAAAGCGATACAACATTGTCTGACCTGGCGGATCAGGTGAGGGGACAGATTGTTTCCTTTATGGAAAAGGACCTGGATACCCTGAAGAAGGAAGCCCGGGAAAGAATCACCGCTTCCATGGATGAGAAGCAGCTGCAGGATACGAAGGTATTTTTCCTTGGCAAGAAAGGAAAGCTCACTGCCATTTTAAGAGGCATGAAGGATGTTTCTGCCCAGCAGCGTCCGGTGATTGGCGCTCTGGCCAACCAGGTACGGAGTGATGTGGAAGCTGCCATTGCAGAGAAGATGGAAGAACTGAAGCAGAAGAGACTGGAAGAAAAAATCAAGCATGAAACGGTGGATATCACCCTTCCCGCCCGTCATCATAAAATCGGACATCTCCATCCTTTGGACAAGGCGCTCCGTGAAATTATGAAATCCTTCGTCCGCATGGGCTATTCCGTAGAGGAAGGACCGGAAATCGAGCAGGACTACTACAATTTCGAATGTCTGAACCTGCCCAAGGACCATCCGGCCAGGGATATGCAGGATTCCTTCTATATTACACCGGAAATCCTGCTCCGCACCCATACCTCTCCGGTACAGGCCAGAACCCTTCGCAAACATGAACCGAATTCGCCTATCCGCATGATTGCACCGGGCAAGGTATTCCGCTGGGACAACGATGCCACCCATTCTCCTGTATTCCACCAGGTGGAAGGTCTTGTGGTGGATAAGGGCATCAGCTTTGCAGACCTGAAGGGTACGCTGGAAATCTTCCTGAAGGACCTCTTCGGCTCTGACACCAAGATTCGTTTCCGCGCCAGCTATTTCCCCTTCACCGAACCGTCGGCGGAAGTGGATATTTCCTTTGCCGCTCGTACCGGTGAGGAAGACGGGGATCCGGACTGGCTGGAAATCCTGGGCTGCGGCATGGTTCACCCCATGGTGCTGAAGCTCAATGGATACGACCCGGAAAAGGTGAGCGGCTTTGCATTCGGCATGGGCATCGAACGTATTGCCATGCTTCTTTACGGAATCGATGATCTCCGTAATTTCTATGAAAACGATGTAAGATTCCTGAAGCAGTTCTAATGGAAGGGAGATTATATAGATGAATGTTTCTTTAAAATGGCTGGGAGCCTTAGTAGATATAAAGGGAATGAATCCGGATGATATGGCGGAAACGCTGACAGTGGACGGCATTCCTGTTGAGCATGTCATCCGTCCGGGAGAAGGTATTAAGGGCGTGGTTACCGGTAAAATCCTGTCTGTGGAAAAACATCCCGACGCTGACCACCTTCTCATCTGCCAGCTGGACGTGGGGGAGGAAGAACCGGTGCAGATTGTCACCAGCGCTTCCAATGTAAAGGCAGGGCAGATTGTTCCCTGTGCCCTTTCCGGTGCCCATGTACCTGCTGCCCATGACAACAAGGCACCCGGCGGCCTTCGTCACGGCGATATCAAAATCAAGGCAGGCAAACTTCGCGGCGTGAAATCCGCCGGTATGATGTGTTCCCTGGGAGAACTGGGCATGGACGCCAACCTGTTCCCCGCCCTGAATCACGAGGGCATCCTTATCCTTCCGGAAGATACACCGGTGGGCGTGGATATTCATACACTCTATGACCTGGACGATGTGGTCTATGAAATGGAACTAACCGCCAACAGGGCAGACTGCTTCAGCATGATCGGCATGGCTCTGGAAACCGGTGCCATTTTCAAAAAGAAAGTGACCCTGCCGGAGATTTCCGTGAAGGAAGAAGGCGCTCCCATCGAAGGACGGGCCTCCGTTCATATTTCTGAACCGGCCTACTGCAAACGCTTCTGCGGACGCCTTCTGGAAAACGTGAAAATCGGCCGTTCCCCGGAATGGATTGAGAACAGACTCCGCAGCAACGGCATCCGTCCCATCAATAACGTGGTGGATGCTGCCAACTACGTGATGCTGGAAATCGGACAGCCCCTCCATACCTATGACTACGATAAAGTAGCCGGTCATTCCCTCACCTGCCGCCACGCCCATGAAGGTGAAAAAATCGTCACCCTGGATGGACAGGAAAGACAGCTCAATCCTTCGGACCTTGTCATTGCTGACGGTGATGACAGGGCAGCCTGCATAGCCGGCGTCATGGGCGGCTTTGACTCTGAAGTCACCGCTGAAACAAAGAATGTATTCCTTGAATCTGCTGTTTTTGACTCCGCTTCTATCCGCAGGACCTCTCGCCGCCTGGGCCTTCGCTCCGAAGCTTCCGGCCGCTATGAAAAAGGCATCAACCCCGCCAGAAGCGAAATGGCCATCGACCGCATCTGCCAGCTCCTGGAAGAAGAGGGCGCTGCCACCACAGCTAAAGGTATGCTGGATGAATATCCGGTTAAAGCAGAACCGCAGGTCATTAAGACCACGGTAAAGAGAATTAACGACTACATCGGCATTAACATGCCCAAGGAACAGATGATTGAGATTCTCCGGGACCTCTATTTCAAAGTGGAAGAACAGGATGGAAACCTCACTGTCACGGTTCCTGATTTCCGTCTTGACCTTAGCGGCATGCCGGATCTGGCAGAAGAAGTGGCTCGGGTATACGGCTACAAGAACATCCCCATCACCACCCCCTGGAGCGCCATTGCCAAAGGCGCCATGTCCAAGGAACAGGATGTTATTTTCCGCATCACCGACAGCCTGGTGGCCGACGGCCTCTCTGAAGTGGTAAACTACAGCTTCATGGACAAGAAGGACCTGGAAAAACTGAACTTCCCCTGGGGCCACAAGGTGTACAATGCCATTCCCATTATGAACCCCATTTCCGAAGAATATCCGGATATGCGGACCACCCTTCTTCCCGGCCTCATGCATACCCTTTCCTACAACATCTCCCAGAAGAACGAAGAAGCAGCCATCTTCGAGTCCGGCCACGTATACCAGCCTAAAGAACTGCCGCTGAAGGAACTGCCCTATGAATACGAACTTTTCTCCGGCCTCCTCTATGGAAGCCCCGACGAAGCAGGCTATCCTAATAACGGCAGGAAATACGACTTCTTCGATGTGAAAGCCATCATGGAAAATGTGCTGGAAGCCCTGGGAGTCAGGGACTATGAAATCCGCCGTTCCACCTATCCGGTTTTCCATCCCGGTATCTCCGCGGACTTTGTGAAAGACGGAAAGACCCTCATGTCCTTCGGACAGCTCCATCCGGCAGTACTGGACAAATGGGGCATCAAGAAAGAAGTCTACGGATTTGTCATCTTTGTTCCGCACCTGATGACCATGGTGGACGAAACCATCGACTACACCAAGATTCCGAAATTCCCGGCTTCCCAGCGGGACCTCTCCCTCCTGGTGCCTGAAGAACTCACCAACGACGAAGTGGAAGAAATCATCCGCAAAGCCGGCGGCAGGCACCTGGAAACCCTCCGCCTCTTCGACCTCTACCAGGGCGAACAGGTCAAGGAAGGCTGCAAGAGCATGGCCTACAGCCTCACCTTCCGCGCAGAAGACCGCACCCTCACCGATAAAGAAGTGGACCAGTGGATTGAAAAAATCGTCAAAGCACTGGAAAAAGCGAACATTACCCTCCGCGCGTAAAAGCAGCTGTGCATAATAAAAGGGGCTGTGAAAAAATGTTTAATCATTTCTTCACAGCCCCTTTTCTGCTTCGTTTATAGATGCAGAAAATTGCCAAAAATAACAGTAAGCCGTTCTCCGCATTGTCATCTCGAGCGGAGCTGCATGTCGATATGAGAGCAAAGGTATTTGGCTCTATTGAGACTCTGA
>ENA-ORCP01000470-ORCP01000470.1-human-gut-metagenome-genome-assembly--contig:-NODE-470-length-36164-cov-39.632915_pt1 | contig 36164 bp, 32 predicted proteins | sample MGYA00242990_ERZ507991 | MGnify/ENA primary metagenome ERZ507991 (study PRJEB26167, sample SAMN06115496) | human gut metagenome | host: Homo sapiens | place: China:Henan | collected 2015-05-07... | reverse complement strand
AAAGCAACCCTCTGACATCACTTCCTTTTTTCTCTTTTTAAGCCGGCACTTTGTGGTGGCTTATTTGTGCTGCACTTCTTTCTCCCCACCTTCTGCCAAATTTTCTTGCAGCAAGTCCCATTTGGGGCTTGACTTTTTATTTGCAGGCTTTCAATAAAGTGCGAAATAATAATTAGAAGCGGCAGGAAAAGCAACCCTACATAGCGAATACTTCTATGACAAGCAACAAAATTTGGTGGAATTTCGTCACAATGCAAAGTGTTGCATCGGGCACTTTCCATTCCAGTAAGATGAGCGGTCGAAACTTACTTACGCTCACGGATAGGGGGAATGTTATGATTATTAATGCAGAATGGCTGGATGCTATGAGTAAGCAGCATCAGCGGGATTTTCAAGAATTACTGCCCGAACTTGTGAAGAAACTTATCATTAACAGCTGCACTTCAATTTCCAGCATTCGTATGCCGCATGGTGACGACATTTGGGCGCTGGGCTTCGATGGCGTTGTTGATTGCTCCGAAGGGAATCGTTATGTTCCTGCCGGACGCAGCGTCTGGGAATTTGGTACCAATGAAAATACGCTTCAGAAAATTAATGATGACTATCAGAAGCGAACGCAGAACCCATTAGGAAGCAAAATTGAAGAAACGAGCTTTTGCCTTGTGACACCCAAGGTGTGGGCGTATCCGCAGACAATAACCACATGGGAAGCAGAACACACCGATTGGAAACTGGTAAAAATATATGACGCCAGCGTGTTATGCGACTGGATTGAGCAAACACCAGTTGTTTGCGCTTGGCTATTGGAACAATTTTCAGATAATCACGCCGCTGAATTTTCTACTTTGGCATATGCGTGGGATCTGTTTACCCAGAAAACATCGCCTGCCATCTCCGACTCGTTATTTCTCGCCGATCGGGGACAAGAAATAACGTGTTTCTTCAATAAATTGAGAAATGAAATTGTCCGCGTAAAAGCCGCAACTCGCGTAGAGGCAACCGGATTCGTTCTTGCTGCTATGATGCAAAGCCCAGAACTTCGGGAGCAATGCATCGTTATTAATACACCAAATACTTACCGGAACATTAATCAATGTGTAAAGTCAAAAACACTTATTTTGAATTACCCTTGTGAGCATGATATTAACACAGGAAATGAAAATCATGTAATCCTATGTTATGGCAAAGAAGCAAGCAGCATTCAAGAAGATGTTAGCCTTGCAGAACTGCCTAAATTTCATTATATCCGTGCTTTTAAGGACATGGGTGTCCCTGATGCAGAAGAACTGTATACCTTTACGCATGGCAATCTCAGAGCGTTGATTCGAAGAATTCCGGGAACGTCAACCGAAAGCAAGCCTGACTGGGCAAAACGTGAAGATAAAGATCTTCTCGCACCATTGCTGTTTATGCGAAATATCAATAGAAGTTCAGATGTTGATCGAGCGATTGTCGAACAATTGGCTGGGGTCGCTTATGGTAACGTAGATAAAGCATATGCAGAAATGATACGCAAGGAAGATTCGCCAATCAAGGTAGTAGATGACTACTACATCCTTGTGAATTACGAAGAAACATGGGATGTATTGCAATATAACGTTTACAGTACGCAGTATGACCGCTTGAACGATACGATTCTTTCCATATTTAATGAGGTTGATAGAGATTCAAAGTTTGCGGCAATATTTAACACTCGTGTAGGGCGGTCAAACTTGTTGCAAAATCTCCTTGAAAACTACGTTTACTTTTCCTACAACAATGACAATCCGCAGAAATTGGACAAAACAATCCATGATTTTATGGCGTTCATGGATAAACCCAATGCATCGAATATCATTATCAATCACTTATCAATGCTCGCGCAAGCAGCGCCAAAGATGGTAGTGGATGTGCTGGATGCTGAAACGGACAACCCAAATGGAATGATTATGTCTTTATTTAGTCATCCACAGCAGTTTGATAGCCGGTACATGAATATACTATTTGCGCTGGATAAGCTGACATTCTATTCAGAAAGCGCTGAACGAACTTGTCGAATTCTCTTCCGGCTATATCAAGTAGATCAAGATAAATTCAGATATTCTAATTCACCATATAGTTCACTACTCAATGCTTTGTGTTTTACCAACACCTATTTTCCATTTTCAATAGGCAAAAAGGTTGAGTTGCTTCTTTACTTTTGGCAAGAAGATTCCTACCACGGTGCCAAATTGATTATTGGAATTTTGAACAAAAAAGTTATGTTCTTGCCTTCACAATATGGAAGGATAGGTCAATATCATGAGACGAAATTGTACTATGCTGAATATTATCATGCAATCGAACAGATTGCCGAAGCATCTCTCCGTTATTTCATTAGCGTCAGCGATATAGAATCAATCATCGCAGTTTTTGAGAACTATGTCAATTATCGTCCGCAGTTTCTCATGGACTTAGCCCACTTGCTTGAAGGCAATTCTTTTGATGCTGCTTCGCTTGCCCAGCTCAATTATGCACTGCGGAAGACGCGATATGACATTTTGCATCATCGTTTGACCAGAATGGAAGTATACATTCCTGCATTTGAAACTTGGATTCGGAAAACAGACACCAACGAAATTCCTTCTCGATGGTTATTTTTCGACTATCGAAAATGCCCTGATGATAGACTGCTTGCAAGGAATGATGACTATTACAAAAGGCAACAAGAAATGTTTTCTATCAGACAAGATGCTTTCGAGAAAATTTTCAGAAAGTTCGGTGTCGAAGGTGTAAAGATGTTGTTATCTCAAATGGATGATAACGCTGCTTGGGGGAATTTCCTTGCAAATACGTTGCCAGACACGTGTCACACAGAACTTGCAAACATACTGCTTCAGATGAATCGAATGCGTATTTGGGCTGGGCTTCTTGATGCCTCAGCAAAAGAGACATTCTACGCCGTATACGACTGTATTCCCGCGGATAAGCGTTTGCAAGTATACAGTGCCATGTCGCGAATGGATGTGGTTGAGTGGCTATCAACGGAAGAAGAAAAGCAAGCGTACTGTTTTGGAAAACAGATGCATCAATATGATGAAAACAAATATCGAACGCTGCTAACCTATTATCCTGAAGGCTTACTGCCTTATTGTGCTGAAATTATCAACACAGCTTCGAATGCAAATACAGATCTGGTCATGAACGTCTTCTGTGCAATCAAAACTACATGGCGTGCTGATAATATTCTAACGTCAGATGAAAAATGCGCTCTATCTGAAATCTTAGAGGTCGTCACCAACAGTTTGTATTCGGATAAATGGGGAAAGCTCTGTGCTGAACTCTATTTGACCAACATTCTCACAGAAATTTCTGAACCAGCCGAGCGATATTTTTTTGAGCACCCGCTTGAATTCATTCAAAGTTTGAATTTCTGCAAAGAAACGAATGACGGTAAATTCTGGAATTTATTTTCTATGTATCGTCTACCAACCAGCGCATATACGGATTTGGATGCATTGAAACATTTTTCGGAATCGCTCATTGCAGAAAATCAAACTGATTTGCTTGGAAACATCTATGGTCGTGCAATTGCAGGTGCGGACGGTATTTTCCCACATGAGTCCATTCGCGACTTGTTAGAGCAGTTTGATAGTGATGAATTGGATTTGCAAGTTTACATTGCTTATATCAACGACCGAGGTGCGCGTGTTGTTTTGGATGGAAGTGATCAAATGCAAAAAGCAGCAAAATTTATAGCTGATGCACAGGCGCTAAGTATCAGCTATCCGCATACAGCAGCGATACTTCAAAAGATTGCGGACGTCTACCGAAGAGAAGGAAAACGCGATCGCTTGCATTCTGAACTTTAAGCGGGTCAATCCCGAATTCTGTGTAAACTGCAAAACATAGTACAAATAGAGCAAAACTTATGCAAGACGGGAGCGGCGCAAGCTGCTGCCGCCTTGTTTATAAAATAACAGCGTTTCGAGGGGATGTCAAGGGCGGAAACGTCAACCTCCGTTCATCTCGCACTTGACATCCCTGCGTGCAGCCAGTCAGTTCGGCATACGGTCGGCGAAGAACACCGCCAGCTGCGCATGGATCATGCTCCAGTCCTGCCGCCGGCCAGTCCATTTCTTCGTAATATCCGTCATGGCCAGATATAGCATTTTCAGCAGACTGTCATCCGTAGGGAACACCGATTTGGCCTTGGTCACTTTCCGGAGGTGCCGGTTAAAGCCCTCGATCGCATTGGTCGTATAGATCAGGCGGCGCACCTCCTGGGGGTACTTGAAGTAGGTGCTCAGGTTCGGCCAATTCTCCCGCCAGGACTGAGCAATCTTCGGATATTTCTTGTCCCATTTCTCCGCAAAAGCATCCAGAGCGTCCAAGGCAGCAGACTCATCGACTGCGGCGTAGACCGCCTTCAGGTCTGCCACGAGCGCCTTGATGTCCTTGTAGGACACATATTTGCTGGAATTGCGGAGCTGATGGATGATGCAGTTCTGAATTTCCGTCTTGGGAAAAACAGCTTCAATGGCAGCGGAAAAGCCGGTTAAATTGTCCGTGCAGGCGATGAAAATGTCCTCAATTCCCCGGTTTTCAGGCTGTTTAGCACCGTTGCCCAATATTTGGCGCTTTCATTTTCACCGACCCACATGCCCAGAACGTCTTTCCTACCATCCAGATCAATGCCAATGGCGATATACACCGCCTTCTTCACGATTTGACCTTCGCTGCGGACATGATAGTGGATGGCATCCATGAAAACTACCGCGTAGATGCTTTCCAGCGGCCGCTGCTGCCATTCTTTTGCGATGGGGAGAATCTTGTCCGTGATACGGCTTACGGTCGTGTCGGATACCTCTACGCCGTAGATATCCCGAATATGGGTCTCAATATCCGACGTGGTCATGCCTTTGGCGTACATGGACAGGACCTTCTCCTCGATGTCCTGACTGATGCTGGGTCTGATTCTTCTTCAGGAGCTGCGGCTCAAACTCCCCCTGTCTGTCCCGCGGGACAGATACCTCCACATCGCCGAAGCTGGTGCGCAGGGTCTTGCTGCTGTGTCCGTTCCGGCTGTTGTCTGTGTTCTTGCTTTTGTAGTCGTACCTGCTGTAGCCCAGTTCGTCGTCCAGCTCCGCATCGAGGCCGTTTTCCATGAATTCGGCAATCGTCTCCTTGAACAGTCTCTGGATGTCGTCAATGCTGCCGATGTTCGCCAGCTGCAGCAGCTCACGAATCTTTTCCCTGCGGGCATTTTCTTCCGGGCTGCGTTTCCTTCTTGCCATACGAAAACCTCCATTCTCGTGCTTCTATTATACACTACTTTCGAGGTTTACACAAAGTATGGGATTGTCTCAAGAAAATAAGATGTTCTCTTACTCATCAAACAAGTTTTCACTTGTGTCAAGGGAAATATTTCCATTTTCTATTTGCTTAACACGGTAGATTTCGACTGTAGGTATCACCGAAATTTCCTTTAATCTTCTTACAACTGTTCTGAATTCATCAAATGGCATATGACATCCAACAATTTTTGACAGTTCTATGCCACTTTCAGTCAAAGGATACATACCTATTTGAAGTGGTGTCTTTTTTTGTGTAGTCTCTACTGCCATTGTATAATCGTCTGTGCTTGCAAGTAATGCTGCTCCTGCCGTCACCTCAATATTTATTGTTAAGAATGATTCAAATGTAACCAAACCACATTCACTCATTTTTATAATTAATTCAAGCGGTATGTTAAATTGTTTTGAATAGTTCTCATCTCGGAAAACACAACGTGTATGGGAAATAAATATACAGTGCGAACACAATTTTTCAAATGCAACAGCTTCTTCATGTGTCATATTACGCAAAGTTTCTAATGTTCTCAATGAAAATGTACCCGGTTTTTTCACCTCGCCAGCTAACAAGCGCGCCCAAATTTCTTGCATTTCTTCATTTCCAACATCCTCAACTGTATTGAAAAAACGCAGCAGCCAGTCCTGATCTACTGGTTCAGATGTAACCGCTTCTTCATCTGCAAGGACAGCGGCTGCTTTATTCGCGACAATTTCGATGTTTTGCTGCTTTTTTAGTTCTTGATATGCCATTCTGTTTTGGGTTCGTTTTAGAAATTCATCGTAGTCCGGGGTACTTAGTGATATTTCATCATTTTTGATAACGATTGGAATATCACAGTTTTCACGCAATTTTTCACTGAGAATGGTAATTCGCTCCGCCTCTGCTTCTGTCTTTTTCTTTATTTGGCGTGGCTCAAACGTCTTTCCTAATGCTCCATTTATACACTCAATAAGTTTTGTGATAGGTTCAACCATGCTGCCGGCAACTTCTGCAATATCCTTAGCTATTCCCACAATAACATCTCCTTACTTAAAGTACTCTTGCATCAGCGCAAGTTTTACCATCTCCATTTTACTCAAAACTTGCTGAATTGTCAATCTGCTTTTGTCCGTTTGGGAAACAAAAGTAGCAATTTGTTCTTGAAGTTCGATTGGCGGAACAATAACCCGTATCTCATTCAGTTTTGCTATCGTTAAACGAGTAATTGCAGCACTACCCATATTCATCCTTATATTTGAGTACATTTCAGCATTATTCAAAACTCCACATAGGAAGCATCCATTTATTACATTTCTGTCCTGTTTCAATAGCGCAACACTTGATAGTAAAGAGAACTCTTCGTGTAGTGTATTCACCATTCCAATGCCAGTAGTTACTCCATCCTTGATATACAGCACATCACCATATTCTGGATTGCAACGTTCATAGATAAGTCTATGTACTTCTTCAGGAATATATGGGATACCCCCCCCCATAATTGAGATCAACCCAGCTGCGTCATCCCTGCCGGGCAAAAATTTCGAGAAAAAGCGCAATTCAAGCGCATGTTTGCACGCGAAATAAACCTCGTTACGCAACCTTCATGTCAGCTAAATGGAAGTATCCAAGCCATCCACGGATAAACACATTCACTTCCTGCATCACTCGGCGGACATTCCATCCGCGGTTGCGCCTTGTCAGTAGTTTCAGCTTTTCCTTTGCCTTGTTCAGTGACTTTCGGTGCGCACGGATGTAGATGCCGCTTCCATTCTTTCCTATGCAGAATCCAAGAAACTTGAACTCCTTCACTGCGAAGATGCTGGTCACTTTGCTCTTCTCCGTGTTCATTTTCAGTTTCAGCTTTCCCTCCAGATACTTTCGGCTCGATTCCATCAGACGCTCCGCCGCTCGCTTGCTCTTGGCAAACACCACGATGTCGTCTGCATACCGTACCATGGCTTCGGCTGACTTCTTGCAGTTCGTTGTTACTGCGGCTTTCGGATTCTCCTACTTCCCGTCTGCAAGACCTCCCCGGGTAAGCGCAACAGCTTTCCTCCCACGTAACCGCCACATTTACCGCACGGGATTCGGGCAGCATTGGACTTTGTGTTGTTGTGCACACTCGTCCGTCCCTGTACGGCCTACTATGTGATTTCTGTTCGTCGGTTCGGGAGTTTGCCCGCCAGCATTTTTTTCGCTGACATCCGGCTTCCTTCAGATTCCACCTCACGGCGGACACCCTTGCCTTCGGCTAACGCTTCCTACTGCCGAGCGCGTTATGGTCTTTCACCACTTAGTTGTTGCTCTTGCCGGGCGCGCACAAAACAGCAGCAGGAACTCCCCTGCCCCTGCTGCCGTTTCTCTCTTCACTTACCCCATAAATTCCTCTTGCACGACCTCTTCCGCCCTGCCGCAAATCATCTCCATCCTCCGCACCCACTCCATCTGCTCATTTTCCTTCATCTCCTCATCCACGCCCTCCACCTCCGCCATCTCCCGAACAAGCACTGCTACCCGCTCCTCGCACTCCTTCTGCACGGATTCCAGCAGCGCCGACAGCTCATCCGCCCAAGTCAGCCTGACATACTCGTGCGGATGCTTCTCCTGCAAATAGCACTCATACAGGGATGCCCACTTGCCATTGGACGACTTCTCCGCCAGCATGCAGGTCGGAAAGTAGTAATCGCCCACAAGGGTGTAGTGAATGCCGTTCTCCATAATTTCGGCAGGCAGTTCGTTTGTCGTCGTCGTTTTCATTGAAAAAACCTCCTGTGCTTATTGTCGCCTTGACATTGAACCGCATACACAGCACAGGGGCTAAAATTGTTCCGTTCATAATGACGGGGTTATTTCGGGGTTATTAGGCACTTGTGAAAGTGCTGCAAAGCCTTGTGGCGCAAGGGTTTGCGGGTCGTCGAATGCTTTTCATGGGGTTCAAGAGGTGAAGGTGCTAATCTCCTCAACAAGTTTCCACCTTTTGTGTATCAAAATATCAAATTCGCACTTTTTAGAGGACGAAATGAGGATATAGAAATGCCCTCCGCGGTTGTGAGTAACCGGCGGAGGGCATTTTTTACACTTTTCTGCCAACCATTTCGTTGAATTGCGCCTCGGTGATGCGCGAAATTCCCAGCGATTCGGCCTCCCGATTCTTCGCCGTGCCCGAATCCGGCGTGTTCGTGATGAGGTAATTCACGTCGCGCGAAAGCCTCTCCGTCAGCGTTGCACCGCACGCTTCCAAGCAGGCTTGCAGCTCGTTGCGGTTGGCGAACGTCTTGAGCCTGCCTGTGACAGCGAACGTTTTCCCGCTGATTTGCTCAATTTGTTCCGCATCAAACAGGAAATTCGTCACATTCGTGTCGAGCGTTTCTTTCTTCTGCTGAACTTTTGCCTTGTCCTTTTCGGAAACGTTGCTGTTGGCATAGTCCAGCACTGCCGCAATCAGCTCCGTATTGCCGCTGTCCTGCACGGCTTTTGTGAATGCGTCCAAATCCTTGGCGAAAATCAGCTTTTCACGAAGCATCAGGTAGAACAAATCGGGGTGCTCAATCGCCATACCTGCCAGCTTCAGTGCTTTTGTTTTGATGTATTTCGCATACACTTTGCCGTTTTCGTCGGACCAGTCTCGTTTGTCCTCAACAAATCCGATTACAACACTGAGAAGAAATTTGGTGCTCATGCCTGAAATATCGGGGATGTGAAGGATGATGGTTGTCTGCGTTTTAGGCAGTATGGTTTGCAGCTGCTTCGCGAAAGAAGAAGGGCAGGTGAAGTCTTGCAGATTTTCACATTCCGTGAATGCTGGTGCTTCGATGGAAGTAACGGAATCAGGAACGCTTATGCTCGTCAGTCTGCTGCAGCCACTGAACGCCTCTTCCCCGATGGACGTGACGCTGTCCGGAATGCTTATGCTCGTCGGGCTGCTGCAGTTACTGAACACCTCTTTCCCGATGGACGTAACGCTGTCCGGAATGCTTATACTCGTCAGTCTGTGGCAATCATAGAACGCCCTATCCCCGATGGATGTAACCGAATCCGGGATCACCACATCCCCACCCTTCCCGTATACTCCACCAGCTCACCATTTTCAATCTGAAAGTCGCTCATTTTCCTTTACGCTTCTTTTCTTTTCGCGCCTTCTCCATCCAATCGTAAAATTGATGAATGTTGGCGTAATAATCGTGTCCAAAACGGTTCTTCTTCTCAATCATCGGCTCAATTCGGCTCTTTATCGTGCCGTCCAAGTAGCCCTGCGCCAGTTCGTAAACCACGTTTCGATCATAAATCTTCTGGCTTACACCGACACAGAAATGCTCGATTCGCGCAACATAGGCGCTTATCTGCTTGTACTCTTCGGAACGTGTGTTCCTCGCAATCTCCGCAATTTGCTTGGGCATGTACACATTCAAATGATCCAGCACCTGCTCTTGCAGCCGATTGTATGCTTCCAGTGTCGCCTGCTTTCGGTCTCGGACTTTCGTCCAGATGAACGTATACAGCGTGAACCCCGCCGAAAACAAGGATACTACAAGTGCGGCAACGGATAAGGCTGTATCCATCTGCTTTTCCTCCGCGTCATTTATTGGTGCTTTCAGCCATCTCCTCCACCTCTTTCCTCGTCAGCACCAGCTTCATCGCCCACACCGGCACTTCGGGAATCTCGCAGCCATCCTCCACAAACACAAACGCGGTCTTATAGGCGGGCATCCGCTCCGGGAATAAGCCGTAGCCATCCGTGAAGTAAATCAGCCCCTTCAGGTTGGCAAACTCCCCGTCCCGAATCATCTCATCCACCCGCTGGAATACCGGGTGGAAGTCCGTTCCGCCAAGCCCCTTGATGGCCATCGTTTGCAGATAGTGGTCAAACTCCTCCCGCGAGGTGATTTTGATGTCCTCCTGAATGTCCTCGTCGCACTGGATGATGTGGACGTTGATGTGGCTGAAAAAGCTCTCCGTGCTTTGCAGGATGTTGTACGTCTTCTGCAAAAACGCCTGCACCTGTTCGCCCATCACCGACCCAGACGTGTCAATCGCGATGACGAACTCGCGGATGCGCTTCACGTCCTTGTATTCCAGCGGCTCAATGAGCGGCATCCGCTTTTCGGGGAAAAGCTGCATCCCGTAGCTGTAAAACACATAGTCGAACTCATCGTCATTGATGCGCATGGCCTCGCCCATCACGGCGAATTTCTTCAGGAACGCCGTGTAGTCGTACTTTTCCCGGTTGACGGCGCGGAGATTCTGCATCATGCCGCCTGCCTCGTCGCCGCGCTGCTTGTGGAACGTCTCCAAGTCGGTCTGCATCTGCTCGGCAATGTGCTGCCAGTCCTGCAAGAGGGCGGATAGCGCCGCTTGTGCCTGCGCCGTGCTGGCATTCTCCTGCTGACCGTCGTTCGGCTGATCGTCGTTCGGCTGACCGTCGTCCGGCCGATCGTCATCCGGCTGACCGCGCTGTGATGTACCTGATGTACCCCTCATAATTGAGTCCAACCCAGCTGCGTCATCCCTGCCGGGCAAAAATTCCGAGAAAAAGTGCAATTCAAGCGCATTTTGTTTGCACGAGAAATAAACCTCGTTACAGCAAACTGTTTCTTTCTGCTTCCGCAATCATCTCGTCGGGCGATAGTCCTTCGATGCGCTTTAAGTCCGCATCTGCCTCCGGAAGAATGCGGCACGCTTTCGTGTAGTAATCTTGCAGCTGACTGCGTGCATACTGGGCGAGTTCTGCCTTGTCGGAATCAGCGGAGGCTTTCGGATTGCAGGTCAAATCGCGGTCGTTTATCTGCAAGTACGGTGACTGTGCCGCTTCCTGTACGAAGCATGACACCGGCTGCGTTGCCGATACATAGGACATGTACAGGTTTTGTTTTGCGCGGGTGACAGCAACATAGAAGAGTTTCCGCTCATCATCAAGCGTACTTTGATATTTGTCTTTGTTTTCCGCAAATGTGCCGCCCAGCACATGATAGTATTGCTTCCCGCCCAGCGTACGCGCGGGAAACTCATTTTTCGTAAGTTCAGGCAGAAAAACCGTGTGAAATCCCAGCCCTTTTGCCTTGTGAACCGTCATGATTTGCACGGCATCATTGTCGGGGGACTTCTCTTGAAAGCTGATGTACCGATATTCCTGTGCCGCTCGTTTCGCAAGAAATTTCAGCAGCATATCGACGCGCGCTGACAGCTGATAATCGCCATAGATTTCATCAAAGTCATCTAAAATTCTTTTGATTCCATCCAAACTCATTCTGCGCGCATCGAGGTCTTCCGCCGCATCATCCAAGAAGTTGATTTTCTCGCAAAATTCACACAGAATCCTGCTGAATGGCTGAAAGCCATCCCCTATTCCTCGCAGAAACTTAAACCCGTTTTGATTGCGGACGCATCCGCAAAATCCTTCCAGCCTTCGTTGAGTTTCAGCTTATCGCCGTCCTTCAAAAAACGCAGGGTATCCACAAAGCGCTGAAAGTAGTCGCCGATGAAGAAATTTTCCGCACTATCGGCTTCAAATAGGATTCCCGCACGATTCAGTGGAAAAGGCGCAAGCCAATGGCGCAGTATTATGCCGGGCGCACCAAAAATCCTCCCATGCGATTCTTCTACTTGCATAGGAGGTGGTTGGGTCAACTAAAAGACATTTCCTCTTTTGCCGTGTTCGTCGTCTTGGTGCTATGTTATTCCAAATAATTCTACTACGCGACGCAAGTGCGCGGGAGATGCTCGTGAATCCGTCCACTGCGTCCTCGCCGGAGAGGAGCGGAGACGTTGCTAACTCGTAGGAGCTTTCCATCGGGAACGCCTGTCGTTCATGTGTTGGCATCAAAAATATATCATTAAATAGAGGGGTCACACAGGCAGATTGGATGCCTTCATCATTGACACGCCGCCCATCCCCAGCGTCGTCTTGACACCAATCCCGGCATAAGGGGCAAAGCTGTACAGCGTTGTCCACAGCGCCATCATGGGCGCAGGCAGGCGCGTTTCAATGCTAATCCGCCCCTGAAATGCAGGAAGCCGCACTTGCTTCATCGGGTAGCGGGTGGTGTGCAAATTGTAATCCACAATGTGAATGCCGCGCAGAAGTGCCTGAAAAGCATCTTCGTCATCCATCAGAGCTTCAGGAAAACTGACATTCCAGCGGGAGATCAGGGACTGTAAAATCAACGATTCCTGCGGGAAAATCACATAACGCTTATCCTGCTTGAACGTTGTGGGCGTTAGAAAGTGGATTGGAAAAAGCTGAACGTTTGACAGTGATTCGCCGCACTTCAACAGATGCTGGAAATTTGGAACTTCCACGGTGCTTCCCGCGGTGGCAAGCAATGTGCCGCTTCGCAAGGCAATGACGGAGAGTGCATTCAAGACAGGCGAAAATATTTCGACCATCTCGTCGGTCATGAGGTTAACCACCCATTCGCCGCGATTGGCAGCAGCATTCCAAAGAATATACTGATTGATTGGACGGGTGGCTTGTTCGTGAAGCGCCGTACCAACTTCAGTCGGCACTTGTGACAACAGCCATGCGTAAAGCGGATAGGCAATCGACGCATTGAGCCCAGCTTGCTTGCTTTCCAAGCTGATTCGGTATTGTTTTATCATAGAATATCCACCTTGCATGGACCGAACGGGAATAACTCCTGATGATACAGTCCATATTTCATAGTATGCGGGGAGATGCCCAGTGCAGGGTCTTTTTCATGATGATGCGCACGGAAAGACTTGCACATGAACGCAGAAACATGCTGCAAAGCAAGCTGCTTTCCCTCATAGGGGTACGACAGCGTTTTGCTGAAAAAGCCGGCGCCGCCGCCAAGAAAGAGCGTTGACGCTGCAAGCTGATAATGCGCATGGTCAGGCACGGTAAAATGTTCAGCGTACGTTTTTTGATGGTATGCGGCAAAGGTTTGGATGGCACGCAGCAAGGATTCCTTGGTAATTCTGCCGCGCAGGATGGACTGGTCCAACGTCAGCGTAGTATGAATCAGCTGCCCCGGTGCAATGCACTCACGGCAGACAGGCAGTTTGCGGACAGCGCCGCTGACGCTGGCATCGCACTTGCAGCTTAAACACATGGCACTGTCTGCGATGACTTGACTGTCGGAAACAGAAAGTCCGCGCAGAAGGTCTTTCTGCGGTGTATCGCGCTCAATCTGCGGATACAATTGATGGAGATAACGTGCTTCAAAAGCGCCCCTTGGCTTCTGCCAATCAAGAGGGGCTTTTTTGCTGCCATCCTGCTGAATCATGGAAAACAGCAGGGCAGTACGCAGCGCGCCTTTGATACTGCTGCCGGGAATGTACACCTGATTTGCTGCGTTGCGGATAAACGGCCGAATTTCCTTGCACGAATGATTTTCATCAAGTGCATCGGCACTGCGGAAGGTGCAGCGCACAAGCGCATGCTGCTCAGCGGGAGAAAGCGCAATGCTGCTCTTGAAGAAGCTTCCTAAATCTGTGTCCGCACCAAGGCAATAGGCCTCAAAACGCTCCAGCTGATTTCGGCGGAGAAGGATGGCAAACAGCCGTTCTTCATCAATATAGGAGATAGTATTGCCGTTCAGGATGTAAAATTTTTTCGGGATGACTTTACCGTCCCCAACGTGGAGCAGCCCTTGCGTTGTCAACGTCAAGTCAAAGCATTGGAGCGTTCCTGATTCAATCATGCCTTCACCCCCAGAAACATCGGCTTGGAATAGCGGTAAACGGGGTGATTGCCCGATTCGGCAACGGTGTACAAATCCCCGTGATAACGCTGCGTACAAGTTGCGCCGGCGGCAAGGTAATACTGCGTTTGCTTTTTGAATGGCTCTGCATTAAATGTGTTTGATTGGATGAAACCACTCCGGCGAATCAGCCGATACTGCGCGTGCTGCATGGTTTGTTCCAGCTCATCATCGCGCGGCAAACTGGTTGTCAGCAGCAATTGATAGGGCGCAGATGCGTCCGCCAGCGCATGTTGGAGGAATACCAGCTGGGAATCATCAGAATCGTCCAAACGAATCTGCTCTTCGACGGTAAAACGCCCGTAGCCGACGCTGGTTTTTCCGCCAATGCCGGACAAACCAAGCACCGTAAACAATTCGGCGCAATAATCCAGCTGACGCTGCTCCTTGCAGCCAATCAGCACATACAAACCGCAATCGGGAAAGAAGCGATATGCGCCCACCTGATAGGGAACGGCATCCGTTTTGTCGGACACGGCGGCCTGCGTTCTGCCTGCAAGTGTCCCGAAAGCATCCGGCTGCGGCTGATAAGAGGCTTCTCCGGCAATAGAACGCCAGAAATCAGAAAAGCTGCGAACGGGAATCCATGCAAGTTTTTTCATTGCTTTGCGGCTGCCCTGCGGCATTTCGTGTTTCTGCGGGAGACGAGAAAAAGTCCTGCAAGGCTTGGGCAGGTAGTAATCAACACCGTGCGCGGTACGATGCCACGGCATACTGTCACTGAGCAGCAATGAACCATCCGCAGCCTGCTGAAGGAGCGACTGGAGTCCGTCAATGCCGTGGAGGGACAATGCCGTGTGGCAAAGCGCAGAAAAGAGCGTATCAGCATAGAAATGATCTTCTGATGTGAATAAAGAAAGTGCGGAATCGGAAGTGCCGAAGTGAGCAAGACCATCAAATCGCAGACGAATTAGGGAATAATTCATAGTTCTCGGCCTCCTTGAAAATGTCCATCAGCGTTTGGTCGGAGGTTTCATCCTGAAAATGCTGGAAAGAAAAATCGGAAAAGCCGACCCGCCCGCTGCCGCGCGAACCATGACCGCCCAGATAGTCCATCTGAAGCAGCTTCATGCCAAGCGCCAGCAGCTGCAAATCGGGGGTCAGCTCACTGGAATTTTCAATATCGTACACAATGGTGCAGCCAAACTGAACGCCTGCTGTAACGCGTTCAATTTGCCGCGGATTAGCTTGGCTGGTTTGACGGTTAATGGTGTTTTCCGCCTTTACTTCCGTCAAACCAATGCTTGCAAAATCGCTGGCATTGGATACAAAGCAGTCAGCAAACTGAAGCCGGGAACGTTTGACAGGCGCAGCGGAACCGAAAAGCCGCAGAATGGCGGAGTCGTCATCCTTGTGGTCGGGCATATGCTCAATATCCTTGCATTTGCTGCGAACAAGCAGCGTGCGGATTTTTCCCTTCAAACTGCTGCCGGGAATAATGGGCCGATTGGTGTAAGGGTCGCGAACAACCGGGCTGTCCACTGCGCCAATGGCAGAAAAGGCAGAGGAATCCCCAATATGCAATCCTGTTTTGACGGTCAAAACGCAGTGGATGATAATTTTTCCGTACATTGTTATGCTTCCCTCCCGCCGAAGTATTTATGATAAGCAACCAAGGCTTCCATGTACTGCGCAAAACGAATCATCTGCTCGCGGCTGCTGCCGATGCCTTTGATATACGAAAGCAAATTCGCGCTGGTGACAAAATCCTTAATCTTGGAATCCTTGCCGGCATCGTAGACAATGCGCACGCGCAAATTCAGCAGTTTTGTGCAGCTTTCCGGCTTCAGGCCGATTTCGCTGCTGCGGCTTTCTACATTATAGATATCGTTGGCAATGCTGAACCAGTTGCGCAGCTTGGATGTTGTGATGCTTCTTGAATTTGCGCTCATCAGCGTTTCTGCAAGATCAACATAATTTGCCGGGATTGCCTTGGGTTCAACCGGAGCGGCAGGCACAGGTGTGAAGCCGCCTCTGGATGGCTGCCGCTGATTGTTATAGCTATTGTAGTTATTGTTGTAAGCCATTTGAATCTTCCACCTTTCTGTTCAAGTAGACATATAGGTAGATGGCAGTGATGAGCTGGTCGCGCTCTTGCGGAATGGCTGCCCAGCGGTACACCGCCTTGGAGAATGCGTCGTACTGTGCGCTTTTTTCCTTATCAAAGCTGCTTGGCTTCAGGCGTGCCAGCAGATAGGCCAGCCGTGCCAGATTCAGCTTGTCTATGGATGCGAGACGAAGCAGCTGCGTGATGTTGTACAGGAAAGCCATCCTGCGCTCATCCTGCCCATCGAAAAAGGTTTTCATCGCCTGATATTTTTCGCCCAGGACGGCGCTGGTAAAGACAGGCCACGAATAGGTGTGATGTTCCTGCGGATCAAACAAGGCAATCGCATTTTTGCCGGGCTCGTTTTTGGCGTGCTGCTCCAAGGCGGCCGTTTCTTCGGCAGCCATGCGGATGGGATATTTCGCATCGTACATCCCAATGCCTGCGCTGATGGTCAATGCGCCGGATGTATAAGCATGGAAAGCATCCGCAATCCGCGTTGCCGCGGTGATGACGTCATTCCACGCGCCCAGCAGAAACACATCGTCGCCGCCGGAATAAATGACGGCAATTTGCAGCGGCTTTTGTTCATTCTGCGTTAGCACAAGGTTCATATAGCGCTTGAAGAAGAGCGACATTTGCCGAGAAAACGCGGTCGTTCGGGAGAGTGTGACGAAATGATACCGTTCCTTCGGCAGCGGCTTGTCCTTCTGCTCAAAGCCGGAAACGAACGCTTCGCCCAGATTGTCCACATCCATGCGGCAGATGGCAAGGCGGCGAATCCCCTCGGACTGCGCCGCTAACGATGTGTTCAGATTGCTGGCATAATAATCGCACAAATCGAGCCGTGTGCAGATCTGCGCGCCGAGAATGGTGCGATTTTTGCCGTACAAGCGAATCATCTGCCGGTCTTGCGCAATTTGCTTGGCGGCTTCATCCTCCGTCAGCAAAAGCAGGAAAACACCCTGACCATTGCGGTCAGGCAGGGTCAAGTCGTATGTGGATGAATCGCGGGTGATGCAGAAAGCGGTATACTGCGGATTCTGCAATTTCCGCGAAATGTTCTCGAATGCGCGGCACCACGGGCAGCGATTCTCCTGCAAATTGTCCACGCGCCCGCAGACGGTGCATTCGCGCCCGGAAAGCGCATCGGCAAACTGATTCAAGCGCTTGATTTGCGCAACGGAATAACGCTGCAGCTTATGCTGACTGAGGACAGCGGAAGCCTTGGCGAAAATCTCCTTGTAGGGGGATTCTTCCGCGGGGCGATTGCACAGCGCATCAGCACTGCACGGACACCATCCGTTGGCAAGGAAAAGCTGGATACCGAACTGCGCAATCAGCCAGTCATTTGTCTTTCGGTTGACTTCACGCACTGTGGCTCTGACGGCATCCGTGTTGGGCAGCAGCAGATAACAATGCCCGCCGCCGCTGTAAAGCAGATTCGCACGGCTGAGACCACACGCATCCAGCACAAGGTCGATGTAATTCTCCATGAACAGCTCCAGAAAGAAGGAACGGCTGCGGAGTGCGCGCTGTGCGCCGCGGGTGGCGACGGTGTAAATGAATTTCTGAATACCGGAAATATCAGCGGTGTACAAAAGAAAAACGTTGGTTTTGCGGAAATCAGAGGTGGGAGACTGCAAATAGTCACGCCAATTGTCAATCCCCTGTGCCAGCAGATATTCGCTGATGCAGGCGCTGACGGCAGCGGTGACTTTCAGATGGTCATACAGCGAAACATCCTCGCTTTGTGCGCGATAGGTGCTGGCAGGCACGGTGGACGTGCATTCTTCCAGCAAGGCAAGCAGCGCATTCAGCCATTCCGCGCCATAGCCGATGTGCGATAAACCCTGCTCAAAATGGCGGAGGAGCTGCTCGTAGTCAGCCTTTGCAGCGGATGCGGCGGAAACGGGGAACGGAACGCTGCCGCTTGGCTGAATAGGAGCGACAAACTGGTTGGGATGTTCGCCATTAAGATGCGAGAAAATGGACAGCAGCGGCTGTGAAGCGTCATAATCCTGATTGCCCGATTCGATGCCGCGGCGGTCGATGGAGGCAGCAATCGAGTCGGCTGCACAGGTGATATAGGCGGGATGATTCGCCGGCAAGGAAGCCGCACGCAGCTCCTTCTCGTGATGATACTGCACGCAGGCGAGGAAATTCTGCGCTTTGGGATCGGCAAAATGTGCTTTCAGGCAGACAGCACCCGTGACGGCGTGATCCTGTCTGCCCCTTCCTGCGCGCCAGACAAGTTTGCCGATGTCATGCAGCAGACCGGCGAAGGTTGCCTGTAAAGTTAATTCGTTCAAAAAACCACCTCCGTTAACAAGAAGGAAAAGTTCACCATGAAGTATAGCAGGGAATGTGCGAATTGTCAATAAAATGGCGGAAATTTGCCAGAGGAAACATATGGAGGGAGTCCCCTCGCGGGGATGAGCTGCATCGGTAACATTGGACAATGAAAATTGGACTCTTGAATGTAACCGTCCCCTCGCGGGGCTAAGCTGCATCACGCTCCCCGCACGGGGAGCGACGGCGTTCCCTTTGTAACCGTCCCCTCGCGGGGCTAAGCTGCATCCCAGCAGCTCGATCGTTGATGGGGGGGTGCATTGTAACCGTCCCCTCGCGGGGCTAAGTTGCATCTAACGCAAAGGGCGAGTACTACAACATTTTCTGGTAACCGTCCCCTCGCGGGGCTAAGTTGCATCTCCCCGGTTCTTATCGAGATTTTGTAGTGAATACGTAACCGTCCCCTCGCGGGGCTAAGCTGCATCCGGATCTCAGGGGCAGGTTTTGCGGTCGAAGGAACGTAACCGTCCCCTCGCGGGGATAAGCTGCATCAGACAGAGGCCGAACTCAAGAAGCTACAAATTCAGTAACCGTCCCCTCGCGGGGATAAGCTGCATCGGTAAACATTGACGGCGAAATTCTGGATAGCAAGCGGTATCCGTCCCCTCGCGGGGCTAAGCTGCATCGGCGACGAAGCAGAACAGGGTGTACATCAACAAAAAGGTAACCGTCCCCTCGCGGGGCTAAGCTGCATCAGTTGTTGAAGGAGGACGAGTGATCGTCTTTCGGGTAACCGTCCCCTCGCGGGGCTAAGCTGCATCAACACAAAATCGAAAGGAAGTCAACATATATGGTAACCGACCCTCGCGGGGCTAAGCTGCATCAGCAAAACCCCACAAAAGAAGCTGTGCTGATAATGGAAGAATAGCACAAACAGCAGAAAAAGTCAAGCGAAAGTTCGACAAAACGACACCCAAAGCTGGTCAAAACAATCCCCAAAGCGGTGCAAACCTCTGAAAAAGCTACCGATTTGGCGCACAAAAATTAGAGGTTCGCAGCGCCCAGCTGCAAATGCGCCTTGATGTAGTCGTTGCAGCGGTCGTAAATCCTGAAAAGCGACTTGTCGCACACATCCGGGTATGCCTGTGCCAGCAGTTCGCCTAATTTTTGCACAATTTCAGCAGAACCATAGTGCTTGATGCCGAAGAAGCAATCGTGCTTGATGTCCTCTTCCAGCACAGCATGAAGCTGATGCGCGGCTGTGTTGCGCTGCGCTGTGTTGAGCGCATTGCAGGCACGAAGGAAATTCTGATGCGCGTCGGAGAGTGTATCTGTGACAAGCAGCATAGAAATGCCAAGAAAGATGCTAAAATTTTTGTAATCAAGCAGCGTTCTCTGCGCTTCGGCTTGAAGCCTTTTCATCAGTTCCGGTTGCTTGCTGTTCAGCACATCCGTCGCGACATCAATTCGACCGTTGTTCTTTTTCAGATAGCCAGCAAATTCCGTCTGCATAAGCAGGGTATATAGCAGCTCCGTCAAAAACGGATTCAGCCGCAGCACAAATTCCGAATACCGCCCCAGTTTTTGCAGATTGCGCAGCAGCAGATAGTACTCGCTTAAATCGCGGTAATGCGAATCACTTTTCATCGCTGGATACAGCGGAAAGCCTAAATCCGGCAGCTCCTTTGACAGCTTGTAGGCTTCCTCGCTTTGCAAGTTGTTTCTTGCGTTCAAATGCTGGAGCAGCGTTCGCAGCTGTCTGGGTAAATTCTGCGACATGTCCAGCATGGCGTCATAATCCTGCCGCTCCAGCAGCTTCAGCAGCTGATGGCGATGGCGTTGATGTTTGATGGCAAACATTTCCGGCTCGGACGTTCTGTTGCGCCGTTCGCCTTCCGGCAGACAATCCGGCTCATCATCATAATTTGTTTCCAACTCATAGTCGACGTTATACATTCTATCGTCCGTGCGCGGCGGGTCTTTTTCGCCTTTCTTTTTCTGCGGGCCATCAACCTGAACCCCTAACACATGGTAAGGGGAATCAACCGAAAGAAACTGCATCAGCGTTTTCATTTGGGGCGTGCCGGAACTCAGGTTCAGCAGAATGCGGCAATTCGGATTCTCTACGGCAGCAGAGGTGAAATATTCCAGCAGTGGCTCTTCGACGAGGTCAATCTTTGAAACGTCATCCAAACCGCTGTTGTGGATGATAAGTTCAGGCTGATAAACCACACCATGCGCCGCACAGTATTCCTGCATGTGCTGGAAAGTCTTTTCAAAGCGGTGATCTTGTGCTTCCAAGTCGGCAATTTGCTGGCTGAGGAAGAGATATACTCGCTTCGGGTGATAATAGCGCATGATATGCAGAATGCCGCCGTCGCGATTGCCGCGAACAGGGTCGCTCGTTCCTGCACAGGTAAACAGAATGTCATCCATTGTGATACCTCCTAACGGTGGTGGGGATCGTGGCATAACCGTCCCTTTGCGGAGATGCAAGGGGCTGCAGAAAAAGCAAACGCTACAATAGGAAGATAACACAGGCAGCAAGAAAAGTCAAGCATTTAGGAACCATGTGATACCAGATGTTTTCACTGCCGATTCAGGTATATGGTATTCAAACGGCTTCTCGAACTTTTCGGCGTTTGCTTTTCTCAGCACCATTTGGGACATTCCTTTGTTTTTCCCTTGTTCTTATTTTCCCTCTGTGTCCTCTGCTTTGCACATTTCATGTTTTTTTGTTCATCGCCCCTTTACTTTTTCTTAAAATGATGATACTGAAGGCGTTAAGGGGATTGAATTCCATCCTGTCGCGCTGAACCGCGTGTATAAGAGTGCCGTCATCAAGTAATCAGTCGTGTGCGCTTTTAGAAGAGGCTGAGCCAATCTAAAATCGTATCGAAATCTTCAGGCAGAGCGGTTCTCTTCAAGCAGACCGCTCTGTCTCTTGCATCTGGAAACAAACGAATGAAACAGTTAGAAACCTGCCCGCCGGTGCAGGCAGCGGAATACGTCCCTGTCGCCGGGGACTTTGCGCAGTTGGAGCAGGCAGACATTGCGACCGACACCAACTATGCTTCCCAAGGCTACTGGAAGGGTATCGCAACGCACTTTGTCCGCAACAAGCGCGCCATGATTGGGCTGATCCTGGTACTGCTGATGATTTTTCTGGCGTTCGTCGCGCCGCTTTTCAGCGGATATGCGTATGACGAAATCGTCACGGCGCTCAATGCCAAGGGACGCAAGAAGGCCGCCGTCGGCATCAGCCCGCGTGTACCTGCCATCCACGAGATGGTGACGGGCGAACCTTACGACGACATTTATGCCGATAAAACGTTTCTCTTCGGCACGGACGACCTCGGCCGCGACCTCTGGACACGGACGTGGTACGGCGCGCGCGTATCGCTGATGATTGCCTTCGTCACCATCATCATTGATATGCTCATTGGCATGAGCTACGGGCTGTTATCCGGTTACTTCGGCGGACGTGTGGACAGCATCATGCAGCGCTTCGTCGAAATCGCCAACAGTATTCCGCGGCTTGTGATCGTGTCCGTGCTGGCGATTTTTATGCCCAAAGGCATCGGTCTGGTGATTGTAACGCTGCTGCTGACCAAGTGGATTGGCATGAGCAAAATCGCCCGCGCAGAAATGCTGAAGATGAAGGAGCAGGAGTATGTTCTCGCCAGCCGCAAGGAGGAGATTTTCTCCCACCCGGTTCATCCGTACACCAAGAGTCTGCTGTCCGCCATCCCCCACCCCAACCCCGTGGTGGAAAAGCACCGCGTCGCCCTAACCTACAACTACGCCACCAGTGGCATTGATTACGCCAAAGGAACGGAACATTCCGTCGGCGGCACACACACCGTGCTTGCGACGGATGAAGAGTTTGACGCGTGGACGAAATAACGTGCTATCGCCTGAACACGCCATCTTGACTTTACAAAAACAGCAGCAGGGATGCTTGTCGCCCCTGCTGCTGTTTTAATCTTGACATTATTCTATTCCATTCACCACATACGCCGGCCGTTTTCCCGCCAGCGCATCCGCAATCTGCCGTGCGCACTCCTCCGCCATCCGCAGCCTTGTCTCCTGCGTGTTCGTGCCGATGTGCGGGGTCAGTACAACCTGCGGCAGCGCGATCAGCCGCGGCGGAATGTGCGGCTCATCCGGGTACACGTCCAGCCCCGCGCCGCGCAGGTGCCCCGATTCCAGCGCATCCGCCAGTGCGTCACAGTCCACAATCGCCCCGCGCGCCGTGTTGATGAGGATGCTCCCCTGCTTCATCCGCGCCAGCGCAGAACGGTCAAGCAGTCGGCGCGTCTCCTGCGTCAGCGGGCAGTGCAGAGACAGCACGTCAGACTGCGCCAGCAGCTCCGGCAAGGTCACGCTTTCCACCTGCGGATGATTCACCCCGTGCCGGCTGTACCCGATGCAGCGCATTCCGAGCGCCGCCGCGATTTCCGCTGTCCGCTTGCCGATGCGCCCACAGCCGAGGAGACCCAGCGTCTGTCCGCGCAGACTGCGCCCCATGTTTCTGCCCATGCCGAACAGGTTTTCCGGCGCTTCCGCCCGCACGCGGAGACTGTTTTCCCCGATTCTGCGCGAAACTGCAAGCATCAGCCCGATGGCGAGCTCCGCCGTGCTGTCCGTCACGGTGTCGGGCAGGTTCGTGACCGGTATGCCGCATTCCGCCGCCGCGCGCACGTCCACGCCGTCATAGCCCGCGCCATAGCCCGCGATAATGCGCAGCTTCGTCCCCCTGCGGATGATTTCACCCGGCAGCGCGCCGCACGCAACGACCGCATCCGCCGTCGGAATCAGCGCCGCAAGTTCGTCCATTGAGAACTGCATGAGCGGCTTCGGAATCACGATTTTCTCTCCCGAAAGCAGCGAAAATCCCTCTGCCGGGATGCCGTGCGTCACCAGAATCGTCGCCATAGGCTGCTCCTTTCAAAAAAGCGCCCGTCATGTGACGAGCGCCATTGCTTATTCTTCAAATACCGTTTCGGCTTCCGTGAAATCCGGGTCAGCCGCCGGCATGTGGTCGCAGACCATGATGAGCGCGTCTTCGCCATTGTCGGCATAGTAGCGCTTGCGAACGCCAAGCTGCACAAAACCGAGCGACTTATAGAGGTTCTGCGCGATTTCATTGCTGCGGCGGACTTCCAGCGTCGCGTATGCCGCACCGAGGTTAGAGAGGTATTGCAGCAGCCCGTGCGTCAGGCGCTTGCCCGTCCCTTGCCCGCGGTGTTCCTTCAGCACCGCGATGTTGGTGATGTGGCTCTCATCGAGGATGACCCACGCACCCGCATAGCCGATGATTTTCCCGTCCTGCTCCGCCACGAGGTAGCGCGCAACAGGATTCTTCATGTCGCTGACGAACGCGTCGCGGCTCCACGCATCGACAAACGTGCTGATTTCCACGGCATACACGCCGTCCACGTCGTCCATCGTCATCCGACGAATCGTGATTTCAGGCATGGAGACCCTCCGTCAGCTTCTTGTTGAGCGCGGCGTTCGGGGCACGCAGGTAGAGCGGCATGAGCGTCAGGTAATCAACCGTCTCCGCCTCCAGCGACGCAAGGTACGCCACTGCTGCCGGGCGCAGGAACGCCTGATGCGGCTGCGCGAACGCAGCAGCATCCCCCAGCAGGGTTTGCAGCTTCTGCCGATGCACAGGCATACCGTCGCCGAGGAATAGAAAACGGTCGCCGAAGCGGCTGATTTCCGCCGCATAGTCCTCAACCTTCATCGGCGTGTCAGCCATCAGCCGATTTGGGCGATTTTCTCCCGCGGAGAACGCTGCGCCGTACACCTGCCCAGCGCGCGCATCCTGAATCGGGCAGACGACACCGCTGAATCCGCTGATGCCTGCCGCCATTGCTTCCAGCGCGTTGACCGCGACGCAGGGCTTCCCCGCGCCGTGCGCCAGGCCCTTCACCGTGCTGACGCCGAGCCGGACGCCCGTGAACGACCCCGGCCCGACCACGACAGCCAAGCGATCCATGTCCTGAATCGTCAGCCCCGTGGACTGGAAGGCGTTGTCAATCATGGGCAGCAGGTTGACCGAATGCGTCTTGTGGTTCATGACGGCGCACTCATGGCGAATGCCGTCCTCCGTCAAAATCGCCACGCCGCACACCGGCCCAGATGTATCCACAGCAAGCAGCTTCATTGTTCTTCCTCCAAGGATATTTCACGGAATCCGCCCATCGGAGTAATGGTCACATCGCGCGTCGTTTCGTCCACCGGGATCAGGCGGATGGCAAGGTGCGTTTCCGGGATGGCTTCAGGGCACTGGCTGGGCCACTCAACCACCGCCACGCCGTCGCCGCCGAGGAACTCCTCCATGCCCATTTCGTACAGCTCCTCGACGCTGTTCAGCCGATACCAGTCGAAGTGGTACAGGGGAATTCGCCCGTCGTCGTAGACGTTGAGGATGGTGAACGACGGGCTGGTGACGGTCGCCGTCACGCCAAGCCCCTGCGCCAGCCCGCGCGTGAACTCGCTCTTGCCCGCGCCCAAATCGCCCCACAAAAGAAGCACATCCCCCCTCCGAAGCTCTTTCGCCAGCCTTTTCGCCAGTTCGCGTGTTTCATTGGGAGAATGTGTTCTCATAGTTATGTTCCTTCCTATTATAAGGAGGCGCAAGGGGCGTTGCCCCTTGACCCCACCAGAGACGCTGTCTCTGGACTCTGCAAGGGAGTTCCTCCCTTGACCCTTTTTCGCGATTGAGTTGTGCGCGCTTTCAGGCTGTGTCCGCGTGTTTATTTTCTTTACTTCCGGACGTGCAGCATCGGCGACAGCCGCTTATACAGCACAAACGTCAGCAGGCTCAGCACAAAGCCCTTCAGCAGATTGAACGGCGCCGTCACATACAGCAGCACCTTCCATTCCGTATCCACGCACGGCAGTGCCTTCTGCGCCATGCCGATAATCGCTTCCATGTCCATGTGGAACGCGGTCATGTAGAACGGAATCATCATCTTCCAGTTCACCAGCACCGACACCACAATCATGCACAGCGTGCCGACCGCCATGCCGACCAGCGCGGTTTTGCGCGTCTTGTGCTTGCGGTAAATCAGCGACGCGGGCAGGATGAACGCCGCGCTCATGATGAAATCCGCCAGCTCCCCAACATACATGCTCGACGAATACGCCAGACGTGACAAGTCCTTAATCAGCAGAATCGCCAGACCCGGCAGCGGACCCATTGAGAACGCGCCGAGCAGCGCCGGAAGCGTACTGAAGTCGAGCTTGTAGAACGCGACAATCGGGATTTCCAGCGGGAACAGGACGGCGGACAGTGCGCCCAGAATGGCGATGCGCGTCATGTACTGGACAGAGAGATTGGAACGGGTTTTCTGCTTTGTCATAGGACAAGCCTCCTTAAAAATATGCACGCCCCTGAAGCAGGTTCGCTTTTCAGGGGCGGAACATCACGGAACTTCGGCATATTCGCCAAAATTCCGCGCATATTTCCAGCTTTCCTCTCTCATCCAGACTATACTGTTGGCGCCGGAATTGACTTTCGTCTCACCGGCTCAGCCTTCCTGCCCATTGCGGTGCGGAAGGGTCGCGGGCTGTACCGCCAGTAGGGAATTTCACCCTGCCCCGAAGAAGCTCCAAGTGGCTTGTGCAGTTGTTTCGCGCGTTTCAGCAAAATCTACCGCCCGCGCCATTGTTATGATAGCACAGGCGGCAGTCCTTGTCAAGATTTTGCCGAAATTATTTCATTATTCCAGCCGCAGCACGGCAGCGCCTTCCGGACGGATGTCCAGCACATTGCAGCAATGCTCCCCAAACGTGCCCTCCATCGTCTCGATGAACTGATTCAGCAGCTTATCCGGCACGAAGTTCAGCGTCGTACCAGCAAATCCGCCGCCATGCACGCGCCACGCGCCGTCCTTGTCCAGCATCATGTGTTCCGCCATCGCCAGCGCAAGCGACAGGCTCTGATCCTTCGGGTTCGCATAGACGTTTTGCAAATACATATACGACGACCGACCGGAGCAGATGATTTCCCACAGGAACGCGAACAGGTCGTTGCGATCAAGCGCCGCCACTTGACGAACCACGCGCTCGTCCTCTTCAAAGAAGTGCATGGCACGCAGCAGCGCCCGGTCACTCACCTTGCCGCGCAGGGTCGGCAGCGCCTGATAGAACTCCTCCGGGCGCACACGGCGCAGGTACGGTTCATTGAACAGTGCCGCCACTTTCTTCATTTCCGCAGGAATCGCCGCGTAATCGTCCGTCAAATCAGCGTGATTGCCGCCCGTCGCCACCACGACCAGCGAATAACCGTACTTGGCAAAGTCGAAGTGCATCGGGCGCACATCGGGGTCATCATGCTTGAAGTCCACCGTCACCAGACCGCCAGCAGAAGATGCCATCTGATCCAGCAGACCGCTGGGCTTGCCGAAATACACGTTTTCAGCGTACTGGCTGATTTTCGCGCGCGTCTTGTAGTCGATGGTGAAGCCATTGTAGAGCGCGTCAAAAATGGCGCACGTCATCACCTCGAACGCTGCCGAGCTGCTCAAGCCGCTGCCGGACATGACATTCGACGTCACCGCCGCGTTGAAGCCGCCGATTTTGTAGCCCAGTTCCGCCATCCGAGCCGCCACGCCGCGCACCAGCGCATGGGTTTTCCCCTTCTCCTTTTCAACGACATCGAGGTTTCCCAAATCCACCTTGATGGCAGGATAGCCGTCGGAGTGGATTTCCACCATCATATCGTCGCGCGCGGAAACCGCCGAAAGCGTATCCAGGTTGATTGCCGCCGCCAGCACACGCCCGCGGTTGTGGTCGGTGTGGTTGCCGCCAATTTCCGTGCGGCCGGGGGCGCTGATCATCAGCACTTCGCGGTTCTCGTGAAACAGCTCTTCATGCCGTTTGAGCAAACCAATATAGCGTCCCGTCTGCTCCACCAGCATACCGTCGCGGCGGCCATACAGGTGCATCAGGCGTTCCATCACCTCAGGCGATTTTAGGTTGCGGATCATCGTGGCGTACTGATTCATGTTTGTTCCGTCCTTTCATTCAATGGATGGTTTCTTGAATGGTTTGCGTATGTATATACTATTTTCAAATGAGAATGCGCCAAGGCGCGAGCAGATGGTACAGGTGAATGCAGGAAATAGCATTACTTGTCAAGATGCCATGCGTTGTCATAGGTGCTTTGCCAGATGCTGACCATCTCGTCGATGCCCAGCGCCTTCACCTGCGCGCAGAAATCTGCCCATGTTTCATCATTAAGTTCCACGTCCCCCGCGACGAACCACGCCATGCGCGTTTCTGCATAGGTGCTGATGCCGTTTTGCAGCTCCGTGACACGGTTCATCTGCTCCTGCGTCAGGTAGAGCAAGGGCATTGCACGCTTTTCCCATTGCCGGACGCGCGCCAATTCCGTTGCCAGTGCGTGCGTTGCGTCATCATCCATCTTCATCTGAATGTCCGAACTGGCATAGGAGGGCATCGAGGTTGTCCAAATGGTGTTCGTGCCCTGCATGGCGACAACTTCCTCCGCCGTGCGGGCATACGCCCATGTGCCATCGTCGTTCCAGTCGTAGTCCTCGCCTTCCTTGCCGACCTGCGCCGCCAGGAAGCCCTCGTCCGTGTAGAGATAATCAACCCATTGCAGCAGTTTTTCCGGCTCTGCGCAGGTGGACGAAATTGCGAACGTGCCGCGGTAGAGGTCGCCGGTGAAATCGCGGTAAACCTGCTGGCCGTTGTACACCAGTGGATCAAGCGCGATATACTCCGACGCGAGATTCACGCCGACCACGTCCTGCGGCGTTGCACCGAAGAATACGCCATACTTCGCCGTTTCGCTGCTGCTGGAGGATGACGAGGACGTCGCCGCCTCCACCAGCCGCATGGCCATAAAGCCCTGCGAATCCAGCAGCCCCTCAGTGTACAGCTCGTGCAGCCACGTCAGAAACGCGCGGTTTTCCTCCGTCGTCAGCACTTCGCTGATTTTTCCATTCTGTTCCGTCAGGTAGTAATCATCCGCATTGATGCCGAACGCGTGCGCCAAGAAGCGCAAGTCCCACATGCTCACGAAGGACAGCGGGATTTCGTCGTTCCGGCTGCCATTCTGGTTCATGTCGCGGTCGCGGAATTGACGAAGCACCTCCGTCAGTTCCTCTGCCGTCGTCGGCACGCCCATTTTCAAGCGGTCAAGCCACGTCTTGTTAATCCACATGGTATTGTTCGGCGTCAGTTCGTTGATGCTCGGCAGGGCGACAATCGCGCCATCGGGCAGCGAAACGGCTTCCAGCCATTCCGGGTTGGCTTCCAGCAGCGCCCAGGCGTGCGGCGCGTACTCCGCCAGATACGGGCGCAGGTCAATCAGCTTGCCCGCTTCATAGAACGCCAGCGTCTCCTGCGGGGTCAGTTCCGCCTTGAAGAGCATATCCGGCATGGCAACCTCGCCCGCCAGCATTTCCGTTTTCGCCTCCGTCCATGCCTCTCGGCTGACGTATTCGGTAAAGGAGAAGGCAATTCCGGTTATTTCCTGCATTGTTTGAAAGAATAAGTTCGTGTCCCAGTCATGCTGCGCTTCCGTGCTGCTGGAGGACGACGCAGCTTCCAAGCCGGCGAGCATAATCGGCGCTTCGGCGGCGAAAGCTGTCGGCAGCGCCATTGCTGCCATCAGCACGAAGATTTGCAGAATCGCAAGAAGTTTCCGCACAGTTTTCCTCCTTCAATCAGACGGGCATCTGCCGCGTCTATCTGTCTGTGCTTTATTATAGACCAATTTCACCCGTTTGACCAGTCTTTTTTCACAAAAAAAACAAAATATCTGCTTTTTTTCGTAAACCGTCTCTCTATTGAGTGATGAAAAATATTTCCATGCAGATTTTTTTCATTTTCGGGGCAGGATGGAAAGAGAAATATGGGAGGCGTGGCAGGCATGAAGAAAGAAAGGCATTGGGTGCTTCCGGCGATTTGGGCGATTTTGCTGATGCTGCTGCTCGGCGGCGCGGTTTGGGCGTATCAGGCGTTTTCCGTGGCGGATTGGCAGTCGCTTGACCCGTCCCGGCTTACGTCGCTTGCCCAGACCGGTGCCATACACGATAAGAACGGCGATTACGTCACCTCACTTGTCGGCAAGGAGAACCGCACGGTCATCGACACGTCGCGTCTGCCCGCGCACGTCGTAAATGCGTTCCTTGCTGCGGAGGATTTGCGCTTCTACAAGCATCCGGGCTTTGACATCACGCGCATCATCGGCGCCATGCTCACCAACGTCCGCGACGGCGCGTTCAGTCAGGGCGCATCCACCATTTCCCAGCAGCTGATTAAGCTCTCCCACCTGTCCAGCCAGAAGACGATTGCGCGCAAGCTGGAGGAAATTCACCTCGCGCTGCAATTGGAAAAGCAGTACACGAAAGACGAGATTCTGGACATGTACCTGAATTTTATCTACTTCGGACAGGGCGCATACGGCGTGCAGGCGGCGGCAGAAGTCACGTTCGGCGTTGATGCGGCGGACTTGACCCCTGCGCAGGCTGCCTCCCTCGCCGCTGCCATCAAAGCGCCATCCGCGTACAGCCTGCAATCCGCGCCGGAGAGCAACCGCGAGCGCCGGGAGTACATTCTGTCCATCATGCTGGCGGAAAACATGCTGACACAGGCGGAATACGACGCGGCAATGGCGGAGGAACTGACCGCCCGCAGCGCGCCGCAGGTGCAGACAGATTACGGCTGGTTCGTCGATGCCGTGCTGGATGAAGCCGAATCCCGGCTGGACGTGAGCGCCGAAACGCTGCTTGCTGGCGGCTACCGCATCGATACGACGCTCGACCCGGACATGCAGCGCATCATGGACGAGCAGTACCTGACGGATGTCTTTCCCGCCGACAACAAGGACGGCACGCCCGTGCAGGCAGCATCCGCCGCGGTGGACACGAGCAGCGGGGCAGTGCGCGCCATTGTCGGTGGACGCAAATACGTCACCCGCCGCGGATTGAACCGCGCGACCCAGCTGCGCCGTCAGCCCGGCAGCGCGCTCAAGCCGCTGGCAGTCTATGCCCCAGCGATTGAATCCGCCGGATGGACGTGTGCCAGCGTGATTCTCGATGCGCCAACCGCTTTCGGCACTTACAAGCCGCGCAACGCGGGCAATGCTTACTACGGGAACGTGACCGTCCGCACGGCGCTCAAAAACAGCCTGAACATCCCCGCCGTGAAGGTGCTGCAAGCCATCGGCGTCCAGACTGCGCAGCGCTATCTGCGAAGCGTCGGCATTGAACTGGATGAACGCGACGCGAATCTCTCCCTCGCTTTGGGCAGCATGACCTACGGCACCTCCCCCATGCAGATGGCGGCGGCGTATGCGCCCTTTGCCAACGGCGGAACATACTACGCGCCGTACTTCATCGAGCGCATCACCGACCGTAACGGCAATGTCATCTACGAGCGCGAAACCACCGGCACGCGCGTGCTGTCGGCGCAGTCCGCGTATCTGATGACGAGTCTGCTCAAAACCGTCATTTCTTCCGGCACGGGCACACGCCTCTCCAGCGCGGGGACACCTGTCGCGGGCAAAACCGGCACAGTCAATGAAAGCGGCGGCGGCAACCGTGACGTGTGGATGGCAGCGTACACCCCGGAATTGTCCACCGCCGTCTGGATGGGCTACGACGAGCCGGACGCGGCGCACCGCCTGCCTAACCGCGTCTCCGGCGGCACGAATCCCGCTTCGCTGGCGCGCAATTTCCTCCGTGCGTGGTATACAGGACGCAAGAAGCCCGATTTCACCAAGCCCAAGGGCATCGTCAGCGCGGACATTGACAAGAAGGCCATCGAGTGGCGCGGCGAACCGATGCTGGCCACGTCGCTCACGCCGAGCGCCTACCGCCTGAATGAGGTTTTCCTCGACGGCACACAGCCGAAGAAGAAGAGTGATGTGTGGAATGCGCCCGCGTCCGCGAAGTCCTTCTCCGTTTCGCATTCTGACGACGGGCAGCCGCTGCTGGTCATTCAGGCCAGTGATGCCGCCGTCTACCGCGTTCAGCGCGACGCTGCCGGAGAGAGCTTCATCCTGACCGAGCTTCGCGCCGCCGCGGGCGAAACACTCTACTACACCGACAACCGTGCCCAGCCCGGCGTAACGTACACATATCGCGTGATTCCCGTGCACGCGGAGCTGCTGGACAATGGCATTCTATTGGAAGGAACGCAGAGCGTGCAGGTGGCGCGGGTGGAGAAGCCGAGTGCGCTGAGCCGGTGGTTCAGCGGGCTTTTCGCCCCAAAGCCGGAGGAAAAGCAAGACGCGGAACTGCCTGCATCGATTTTTGCCCCGTAACAAAATGCGCCGCCGCACCGTAATTTGCTTTCCGGTGCGGCGGTGTTTTGTTATGGATATTCTGCTTTGGGACGCAGGGCTTTCGCCTCTGCGGAGGCAAGTCGGTGGCTTTCCGTTCGCCCCCTGCACCTCTTCGGTACCGTCACTTTTAGGATTCGCCAATCCTTGCGCGGCGTTTCTTTGCTTACTGCGCAGCTTCCGCCATGTCCGCTAAGTCACCCTGCGGCAGGATTTCCGTCACTTCAAACGGGACATTGTTGCCGGTGAAGTAGAACATCAAGTCCGTTGTGTTCTGGCAGTTTTCCAACTGTGCCGTCGGGAAATAGCGCACATGCAGGCACGAAACGCCGTTCTCCATGCTCGACATCACCAGAATCGGCGCGTCTTCATCGTACAGCAGTACATACATGGCATTGGTGCGTTCGTTCAAGTCAAGGTACAAGTGTTTCTGCGTGGCTTGGTTCATAATCAGCGAGTAGCGCGCGTCGATTTCTTGCATCAGTTTCTGGAAATTCTCTGCTTCCGTCTTCAGGGATTCATCCGGCGTATCCGTCTCACTCGTTTCGTCCGTGAAGAGGCTGTCGCTTTCCTCATCCTCGTCCTCTTCCTGCTGATACAACGTCCGCACGCCCGCATTGTATTCGTCGTACATAGCAAAGAGTGTCACCATGTGATACATTTCCATTGCCCACGAGCAGGTTACCTCGTACAGCACCTGCGGCGCTTCTGAACGGTAAGTCAAGCGGAGCATCTGCGCCATCGACGATTCCATCAATTCAATACGGTAGATGCTGCGCGGCGACTGCCCCTCATGCGCGTATGCCGCCAGCTTCGCCACATCCTCGTCGCTGATGCCCCACGTTGTCTGCAAATAGCGGCTTTCAATCAGTTCATCCAGCGCATTGCCCGCTTCTGCCAGACGCTCGAACGGCACAGGCTCGCCCTCGTCACCGAACGGATCCTCCGTAAAGGGATACGCCGCAACGCCCGCCAAATCCACCGCTGTGCAGGCAAGTTCGGGCATTTGCTGCGCCGCGAACCACGCTGTCACTTCTTCAGCGGATTTGCACGCCGTCAATTCATCCGAGAGCACCGGCGTGCAGTACATGTCGTTCACCGTGCCGTCGCTGATCCAAAAGCTCATCATCGGCAGCGCATCCGCGTACAGAGCGATATACATGCCCATTTCAGGCTCGCCGTCCGGCTTGGGATACTGCGTCGAGCGCGCCATTTGGTTCAGCATTTGCTTGCCATATGTATCCTGCTGCTCCATCAAGATGCGCTGCGGCATCAGCTGAATCACCCTGCGCTGCTCCGGCGTATCGGTGTAATCCGGGTTATCGCCGATGAAGCCTGCCAGCAGCGTTTCGCCCGTGACATAGTAGACGGCGGATGGCATCGTGCGGTTTCCCGCGCGCAGGCGATTGACAATCTTCTGTTCCTCGGTGATAGCGGTGTCCCTGTCGCCCACCAAATCGGCCACAATGCGGTTGCTGCGCAGGAGGATATCCACGCGCTGGCATAGTTCCAGCATATGGCTGATGTTCGTGTTGTTATCCGTCTTTTCTTCCGCTGTCGCCATACCGCTGAGCATCATCAGCAGGGCAAGCAGAATTGCAAGCATCTTCTTCATGGGGTTCTTCCTTTCTTTGCAGCTGTTTCCGTCATTCCTGCGGCGCGTACACGCTGCGCATCACCACCGCGCCGTTCATTGCCTGCCACGCCACCACAATGGGCGTACCCGTCCTCGGTCGCAGATACAGCAAACCGCCCGTGTCGTGCGCGTCGCAGGGGTACAGCGCAATCGCCAGGATGTCGAGGAACTTGGTCTCCGTCTTGCCGCACTGCTGCATCTGCGCTTCAAACGCCGTCATCTGCGACGCATCGTAGTCGAGTATGCTGATTTGCACTGCCGTCTCCGTCGTATTCCACGGGATAATGCCCTCCTGCTCGCCGCTCAGCGCCGCCCAGTGCTGCATCTCCTGCGCTGATTGCAGGGCAAGCTGCCGGATGGTCTCCTCGTCCGGCTGATGCGGTTCCAATTCCGCCAATGCCACCGCGCAGGACAAGTCAACTTCCTCAAATTCGCCTGCGTAGAATTCGCTCAGCTTGTCCGTTGTCAGCTCGGTCGCCTGATGCGCCACCGGAATCGCCGTCAGGCACACACAGCCGTTTTCCGCGAACCAGCGCACCAGCACCGCGCCATGCTCGCCGTAAGACAGCAGCAGCAGTCCCATTTCCGGCGCATCCCCGGCGTAAAGCAAGTTCGCGGCGGCACTCGTTTTCTGCACGTCCATCCCGAATTCCGGGGATACCGCGAACGTGCGCTCTACAATCCGCAGATAGGCGTTTTCCGTCTCGTCCGTCGCATCCGTATCCGCGCTGGCATCCATCATCATCAGCGCAAAAAACAGCACCGACGCCGACTTGTCCGTGCCGTTGACGCTGATGAACGCCTGCCGGGGCATTCCACGGTCAATCGGCTGCGGCGTTTCTGTACATGCCACCTCTGTAATATTGAGCGTGTCCTCAAACAGCCGCCCTCGCTCCTGCGCATCCATCTGGCGCACAAGTTCTATTGCGCGCCCGACCAGCTCGTATTCCCAAGCGTCATCCGCCGCATCCTCCGCCGTCGCCATGCCCAGCAACATCATCAGCGCCAGCAGCATAGAAATCCATCGTTTCATCATTCTACCTCCTATTTCGCTTATACTATTTCCAAATGAGAATGCGCCAAGATGCGCCGCGAATTTTTCGTTCTGGCTAACGGGAGTGAAATGCAGCGTAGCAGTGCTACGCTAAATGGAACGACCGGACGCCAGAGCGGAAAAGGCGCAAGCAGATGGCGCAGGTGAATTTGGAAATAGTATTAAACGCATCTTTCCTATCAACGTCATTTTGCCATATTTGCGCAAGTTTTGTCAAGCGAACAGGCCCTTTTCTAATGCAATTTTCATCCTAATATGCAAAAAGCCCTGCTTCCACGTCGGAAACAGGGCTGGTAGTGTATATTAGTTGCCGCGGCGCTTCATGAACGAAGGTACGCCGTTGGCGTCTGTCGTCGGGCGCTTGGGCTGCTGCGGCTGCACAGAGGGCATCGGGCCGGTTGCACCGCCCGCGTACTGCTGCTGCACAGGCTGCATATTGCCAGTGTAGCCCTGCTGCGCGTAATCCAGCTGCTGGGGCTGATTTCCAAACAGCTGCGGCTGACCATACGCCGGCTGCTGCGGCTGCTGCGGCTGCGCGGGCTGCTGAGGCGAATAATACGCGGGTTGTGCCGGCTGCTGCGTCATCGGCGCTTGCGGAACGCCCATGGTCGGATGGCTGCTGTAGCTGTCGCTGCTGGTGTAGGACGGCGTGTACCCGCCCGTCGCACCGTAGTTGCCGGGCGTATAGTTGCCGGTCGCACCGGTCGCACCGGTCGCGCCGTAATTGCTGCCATAGAGGCGATCGCGGTTGATATCGCGTGCCGACTTGACCGGCTCACGCGGCGGGAACGGCGTTTTCTCAAAGCCCGTCGCAATCACGGTGATGCGCACCTTGTCGCCCATGGACTCGTCGATGCCCGCGCCGAAGATGATGTTCGCATCGGGATCGGCTTCCTCCATGACGAGGTTTGCCGCTTCGTTGATATCAATGATGGAAATATCCTTGCCGCCGGTGATGTTGATCAGCACCGCGCGCGCACCGCTGATGGACGTCTCCAGCATCGGGCTGGAGATGGCGTTCTTGGCGGCGTCAATCATCTTGTTCTCGCCTTCGCCGTAGCCGATGCCCATATGCGCCATGCCGCCGGATTCCATGACGGTTTTGACGTCCGCGAAGTCAAGGTTGATCAGTGCAGGCACAGCAATCAGGTCGCTGATACCCTGGATGCCCTGATGCAGCACCTCGTCCGCAATGCCGAACGCCTCAACCATGCTCGTCCCCTTGCTGACGACCTGCAGGAGCCGGTCATTCGGGATGACAACGAGCGTATCGACGCGCTGCTTGAGGTCAGAGATGCCCGCTTCCGCATTGCGCATCCGCTGCTTGCCCTCAAATGCGAAAGGCTTGGTCACAACCGCGATGGTCAGCGCGCCCTGTTCGCGGGCAATTTCCGCCACGACCGGCGCGCAGCCCGTGCCCGTGCCGCCGCCCATGCCCGCGGTGACAAACACCAGGTCAGCACCCTTGAGTGCACCCGCGATTTCTTCGCGGGATTCCTCTGCGCTGCGGCGGCCGACTTCCGGCACCGCGCCTGCGCCCAGACCCTTGGTGACTTTCTCACCAATCTGGATTTTCGTCTGCGCGCCGGACATCTGCAAAGCCTGCATGTCGGTATTGATGGCGATGAACTCCACGCCGCGCAAGCCGGATTCGACCATGCGGTTGACCGCGTTGCCGCCGCCGCCGCCGCATCCCACGACCTTGATGGAAGCATAATTGCTGGTCAATTGGTCATTCTGAATTTCAATCACGTTGCATCCCCCTGACTCATATGCTCATATGGTATCTT
>ENA-ORCP01000469-ORCP01000469.1-human-gut-metagenome-genome-assembly--contig:-NODE-469-length-36192-cov-5.077862_pt1 | contig 36192 bp, 35 predicted proteins | sample MGYA00242990_ERZ507991 | MGnify/ENA primary metagenome ERZ507991 (study PRJEB26167, sample SAMN06115496) | human gut metagenome | host: Homo sapiens | place: China:Henan | collected 2015-05-07 | study... | reverse complement strand
TGGGTGGCGACGCAGGGCGAGGGCTTTACAGCCGATCCATTTGGGGGCAAAAAAGGCGACAGAGAAGACCCCGGTGTGTGCGGGATATTCTCTGTCGCCTTAAAAAGGAAGGGTACTCTTGGCATGTCGCCTTTCCTACCTAGTAGTAAGAAAAACGACAGCCTTTGATGTCTGTTGGCGTCCCCAAGCGGATTTGAACCGCTGTTGACGGCGTGAAAGCCGTTTTACATGCGCCTACCGCCATTATATTTCAATGAGTTATAGCACATTGAGGGGCATAAAATGTCACCAAAACTCTCTGTGCTTGTAACCCGCTTTTGTAACCCATGCTCTCGGCGCGCCGTCCTGTTTTTGCCCGCTGAAAGCATCCCTTCTCTCACCGTCCTTTCTCTTCCTGTCTTCTCTCACGGCTCCGTCTTCTCTTCCTGGAGTCGTCTTCTTCGCCCTCTGCTCCCTCAAAAAATCTGCCCTGTTCCCGTGCTGAAAAAGCACCGCTGGAGGCTTCTTCCGCATCTGAAGCGGCCCAGGATTCTGCCGCGTCTCATGTGCGAAGAGGTCTTCTGTTGAAGCCTCTGCCATCCCCCCGGCAAACAGCACTCTGCCTGCTCAGGTTCCTCAGATCCCTTCAGACCGATCGGCGATTCCTCAAGCGCCGCTTTGTCAGGGCGCCACCAGCAATCCTTTGCAGGTCATGCGACAGGCGCAGTTCAGCGCAACCTGCCTCAAGGTTTTGAGGATGAAAAAGGCTTTGGAAAAACAAAAAGCCGTCAGGTGGCACCCCAACGGCTTCTTGCAGAACATTTGTTCTTTCTCAAAAGAATCTGAAAGAACAATAGCTGAATTACCGGCTGTTGTCAATATTCAGCTCTGCAAAAGTATCTTTTTCCTTGGCCGGGAGAAAGACATATGGAGACATTTGCGCCTAAAGGAAAAATTTTTGGTCCTATTCTTCCACAATTTATTTTGGAAAAGCGCATCACACTTGGAGCAAAGGTCATGTATGCCTTACTGTGCAACTATGCTTCTGAAAAAGATCATTGTTGGCCGTCCCATGCCACTCTTGCTTCTCGCCTTTCTTGCAGCATCAGCAGTGTAAAAAATTATCTTGCTGAACTGGTGCGTGAAAATCTCATTGCCATACGAAAGGAGCATTACCGCTCTTCTGTGTATTACCTTATAAGACCTGAATATCATAATAACGCTGACGAGTCAAATTATGAAAGAAGTGAACGATTTTTTACCTGCAACAAGTCAAGTTCTGGCTACATAAATAATTTTAACAAACAAAAACAAGAAAAAAACACCCCCCTTCCCCCAAAAACGACAGAAGAGACTCCGCAGCCTACGGCTCTCTCTGCGCCTTCGGCGGGGTGTGGGATTTCTTCTGAACAGGATTTTGAAAACGTATGGAATCTCTATCCCAAAAAAGAGGCAAAAGGCTTCGCCCGGCTTGCCTGGTTCCGTCTGGCCCGTTGCGGTCAGCTTCCTCCCGTATCTGAACTTCACGCCGCTCTTCAGCATTGCATGGCTCAGGAAAGCTGGCACCGGGAACAGGGACGATTCATCCCCCAGCTTGGAAACTGGCTTCGCGGGCAGCGATGGCTCGATGCCCTTTCTTCCGGCTCTCCTTCGGGACGGCGGCCTGATCCCGGCGTGCAAAAGGCCATGCAGGAAAGAGAGGAACAAGAAAAACGCATCCAGGAACGGCAGAAAGCGGAAAAAGAAAGACTGCGTCCTCTCTTCCGGGCATTTGCGGAAAAATTTGATGCTCCCTTCAACGAGGCCATGGCTTTCGGCATCTGGCTGCATTTGCACTCCATTCACAGCGCTCCTGCGGCCGAAGATGTTCCTGCGGACAACACCAGGAGCATTGTAGCCTTTCTTCTTGAGTACCGTCGGAAAGTACAGGAACGACGCTATACGCCCACCGCTGCCAACGTGCAGACGCCGATTTCCTATTTTCACCGCCCGGAACTGCTGTTCGGCAGAAATTCCGAATCCCCAGCCATACCGACATACGCATAAGGAGCTACCGTGAAGCAACTGATTTCTTTAGGAATACTGGCTCTGCTTTCGCTGCCGTGGGACGCCCAGGCAGAGACTTCCGCCGCATCTCGGACGCCTCTTCCCCCCGCAACGATGGCGACCGTTCACGGGCAATCCGCCGACTCGGCCTCCTTGCCCGAAGAATCGACACAGAAAACGCCCGCCCCCTCAGGTTCGGACCTGAAAAAGGCCCAGGAAGCGCAGGCGCTTTTTGAGGAAAGCCTGAGGCAGATGATGCCGCTGGATAAGGAACACATACAGGAATACCGGAAACGGTCGGATCAGCGTGAACGAGCGCTTTTGCCCGTTTCCCCCGACCTGCGGACCCGAACGGTGCGCGTCACGCTGGAACCCGGTCGTGCGCCGGTCAAGGTATTTACCACAGCCAACATCGCCACATCGCTGGTTTTTCATGACTCCACCGGTCAGCCGTGGCCCATTACTTCCGTGACCAACGGAGGGCCTTCCTCGTTTCAGGTTCTCCGCCCGGAACTGCCGGAAGGCAATCTGCTCAATGTCATGCCCATACAGGGCTATGCCACGTCAACCCTCGTGGTCACTCTGGAAAATCGGGACATCCCGCTGGTCATCAGGCTTGAGTCGGATTCCGTCCGCGCTCCTGAACGCAAAGCCGACGCGCTGGTGCTGATTCAGCTCGCCCACCATGGTCCGAAGGCTGCGATTCCCCTGACCAGCACCATCAAGGAAACCGCCAGCTCCGCCATGCTGTCCTTTCTTGACCGCATCCCCCCGGATGATGCCGTGCGTCTTCGTTCCGAACCGGATTCGGATGCCGTGATGGCCTGGAAATACAACGGAAAACATTACGTCAGAACCACGCACAGCCTGATGTGGCCGGCATGGACTGCCGTCGTCAACGGGGCAGGCTCCACCAAATGTTACGAGCTGCCCGTCACGACAAGAATCATGCTTTCCCGTGAAGGAAGAGTGCAGACCATCCTTCTGAAAAATACTCTCAAATAAGGCGGACACATGGCTATCACCAGCATGGAAAAAAAGCGGCGATTCATACTCTTCAGCCTTCTGGGGCTGGCTGCCGCCGTTGTCATTGTTCTTGCCTCGTTTCTGCTGTTCACGCCGGAAAAGCCGTCCGGCACCTCAAAAATGGCAGCGGCAAGAACGGAAGCCGTAAGCGGGCAGGCGGGCGGAGTCGGCTCTGAGGAATACAACCAGAAGTTGAAGGAACACGACGCGCAACAGGCCAACGCGGCGCTTCAAAGCGGTGCGAGTTTCATTCCCACGCCGATAGGAGAAAAAAAGTCCGTTGTCGTCAAGAAGCAGGATACCCCTCCGTCGCCTCCGCCGGTTGCTCAGGTACGCACCGTACCTGTTCAGACGCCGCGCACGGACAACGCCATGCTCAAAAGGATGATGGATGACCTGGCCGAACTGGACACCAGACTGGCCAGCGCTTCCGTGGGGCAGGGACAAATCGCCTATGTCCGGGAGTTCCAGGATGAGACCGGCCAGCAGGACTCCGAAAAGAAGCCTGCCTCCGGGACGCCGTCGGTCGCTGCATCCTCCAGACCTGCGGTGAAACCGGGTGACCTGTTGTACGCCATCATAGATGTGGGAGTGAACTCCGATGTTCCGTCCGCCGTGCTGGCGACCGTCACCTCAGGCACATACAGAAATGCCCGCCTCACAGGCTCTTTCCAGCGCCATGACGAACGCCTTGTTCTGGCCTTCAATCGGATCATTCTGCCCTCCGGCGAAACCATCCAGGTGGAATCCTATGCCGTTGATCCCACCACCTCGGAAGCCTCGGTAGCCAGTTCCGTGGACACTCATTTCTTCAGCCGGTGGGGCGGTCTGGTCGCCTCGGCGTTTCTGGAAGGACTGGGTACGGCCAAACGCTACAGCGGTGCCCAGAGTACCATCTACGGCTACGGCAACGACGTAACCGACCAGATGGTCTGGAACACCTACAGCGTCAGCGATCAGGCATGGATTGCCGCCGGAAAGGTCGGCGAAAAGGCCGGAAAAATCTTTGAAAGAAACTTCGACCGACCGCCCACCGTCAGGCTCGAAAGCGGCACGCCCGTGGGCGTTCTGGTCATGAACGTCAAGGACAGGTGACGCCATGGAAAATTACGTTGCCAACGTCATTCCGCATTTGCAGCAATGGTGGCCCGTCATCATCCGGCTTGCCTATCTCATCGGCATTGTCTTTGCCGTTGTCTCCCTTGTTCAGGCCGTCAGCCGGAAACAACGCTTCAACCGCTCCACAGCGATCTGGAGCTTCATCTGTGCCGTTCTGCTGCTGAATCTCCCCGCGCTCATGGATTCTCTGTCCATGACGGTTTTCAACCAAAGCTCGGAACAGGCCCTGAGCTACAGCCCGCCTTCGTCCCCCGGTTCCATCTATATCCAGTTCGCCGTGTACGCCATTGCCTCCATCGGCGTCATCGGCATTGCGCGGGGGCTGTGTCTCATACGCGACACGCCGAACCAGAGCATGAATCTCAGCCGGGGCCTTGTCCATCTGTTCGGAGGCATTCTCGCGGTCAACCTTGTCACTTTCCTGCGCGGCCTGGGGGCCACGGTAGGCGGTGACGTGCAAACATACATCGCCAACATCATTGGCTGAGTACGGAGGACTCTATGAACTTCATCAATCATCAGCTCTCCATTTCCCCGCTGCGCTGGACTGCCGCCGTTATCGGTGTCGCCGCCGTATGGCTCCTCATGCCTGAGATTGTCCAGGCTGCCGTCACCTTCGGAGAAATCGGCGAAAATGTGGCGGAAAACGCCAAAGGCGTCGCCAAGGGCGTCACCCTTGCCGGATACGCCTCCGGTGCGGGCATGGGCGTCTGGGGTTGCGTGGACATGTACAAGGCCACCAAACGCCAGGGCGAATCGACCTATCCCGGCGGCCTTATCAAGATTCTGGTCGGAGCCGTGCTGCTCGGTCTGGGAGAAACCCTCGGTTCCGGCTCGGCCACGCTTTTCGGAGCCGATCAGACCTCCGGCATGAGTGATCTCGGCCTGTAACCTCAAAGGAGACGAGGCATGAGCATGTTCAAAAAAAAGGAAACATCTTCCCTGCCGGAAGCTCCGGGGCAGGCTCTGAGCATGGAACCTCATGCCTCGTCTCCGGCCCCGGACGCGTCTGCCGTTATCGGAGGTCTCGGCTGGTACAGAACCCAGTTTCATCGCGCCATGAAACTGGCGCTGGGCCTGAGTCTGGCGCTGATGGTCAGCCTGGCCGTCATTGCGCTGCTTCTGCTGAATCAGCCGAAACCCCGATATTTCGCCGCCACGCCTGATTTGCGCCTCGCGCCTCTGGTTCCTCTCGACCAGCCGCTGCTTACCCAGAGCGGGCTGCTGACGTGGGTGTCGGACACCATTACCGGGGCCATGTCGCTCAACTTTCTGGAGTGGCGCGAAAAGCTGGAAGCCGTCAGACCGAATTTCGACGACGACACGTTCAAATCCTTCCTTTCCTCTCTGGAAAGCTCCGGGATTCTGAACATGATTCAGGAAAAACGGCTTTCCGCCTCATCCGTTGCCACCGGTGCCCCGGTCATCATCGCCTCCGGGCTGGTCAGCGGGAAGGCCACATGGCGCATCGAGTTTCCCCTGATCGTTTCCTACGAATCAAGCCAGGGGGTGGAAAGCACCCAGCGTCTTATCGCCACTGTTCTTGTCTGCCGTGCCTCCACGGCCACCACCCCGCGCGGGGTGGTGATTCAACAGGTCGTTCTGAAGAGGGAATCCTGATGCTGGATAAACTTGTCAATGGCATAGACTGCGGCATACGCGCCATCTCTGAAGTCTTCGCCGGACCGGTGTACGGTTACTGCCGACTGGAAACGGTTGATGACGACGTTCTGGTGGCGGACGACGGAAGTCTCGTGAGTCTTCTGCGTCTTGAAGGTTCCCTGAAGCATGTGGGCGTAGAAGAATACGGGAGCATTGTTTCCGGTCTGACGGAAAAATTCCAGTCTTCCTTTTCCAAGCCGGGACACCTGCTTCAGGTCGTCTTTGAGTACGACCCGGAAAGCAGCGCTTCCCGAATTACCGAACTTCTGCGTCCTTCCCGGCTGACGGCACAGAATCTGGGCCTTCATGTCGGCCCGCTGCTGGATGACTGGGGAGCCACGCTGCAACGCTACTGCGCTCTGGAAACCTGCTGGCTCGTTCTTTGGACAAGGCCCGCCGTTCTGCCGGATTCCCTGCGGAAAACAGCCCTGAAGGAACGCAATGCCGCCATGTCCAAGGTGCCGACGATTCCGGGGTGTCAGCAGGTATCCCGTGCCGTAGCCGCGCTGCATGACGCCCATAACGGTTTTCTGACCGGCGTGATGGACGCTTTCCGTCAGGTTGACCTGCTGGTGCATCCCCTTTCGGCCCATGAGGCTCTGCGGGACATCCGCTTGTGCATTTCCCCGGAGATGACCGGTCGGGACTGGCGGCCTCTCATCCCCGGCGATCCCTTGCCGCTGCGTCTGCCCGACCCCGACACAAGCAGGGCGGACAGGCTGCATAACATGCTGTACCCGGATTTCAAGACACAGCTCTGGCCCCGTGAGGGAGAACTGATTTCCCGCAACGCCATACGCATCGGCGACAGAATATTCGGGCCTCTCATCATGACGCTCATGCCCCAGACGCCGAAACCTTTTCAGGAACTTTTCAGGGTACTTGCCAGGCGTGATGAACGACTGCCGTACCGCATTTCCTTCCTGCTGGAAGACGGCGGCCTGAACATGGGCCTCCGGCCCCTGCTTGCGGCCATTCTGGCCTTCAGCTCTTCGGACAACAAAAAGTTCAATAAGGCCGTCGATGCCCTGAAAGAGCTGGACCTTGAAGGCGTATGCTGCATCCGGTTCCGCATCTGCTTCTGCACCTGGGCCAGCGTGACGGATTCCGAGCAGGAAGCCCATCTGCTGCTTCGGCGGCGCGTCGCGGAACTTTCCAAAACCGTTCAGGGATGGGGAACGGCGGATGTTTCCGAAGCCACAGGCGACCCGCTTCTCGGTTTTACCGCGACGCTTCCCGCCATGATGCCCGCAAGTCCGGCTCCCGTCACCGCCGCGCCCTTGCAGGACGCTCTTGGCATGTTGCCGCTGCGTCCGGCGTCGCCGTGGCGGGAAGGAAGCCTGCTGTTCCGAACCCAGGACGGTAAAATCATGCCTTATGCGGCCAACTCTTCGGAACAGGCCGCCTGGATAGACCTCGGCGTTGCCCCCATGGGCGGCGGCAAGTCCGTTTTTCTCAATGCCTTCAACTTCGCGTTCGTCACTCAGAGCGGACTGTCACGTCTGCCGTGGCTGTCCATCGTGGATGTCGGTCCGTCCAGCTCCGGGCTGATAACGCTGCTGAAAGAAAATCTGCCTGAAGGCCGCAAACATCTCGCGGCCTATCACAGGCTCAGGATGACGCCGGACTATGCCATCAATCCCTTTGATACGCCTCTCGGCAACAGAAAACCTTTGCCGTCTCACAAGGCATTTCTGGTCAATCTGCTGTCTTTGCTGGCCACGCCTCTGGATGTCACGGCCCCGGCCGACGGCGTTCCCGGACTCATAGGCAGAGCGGTTGATCTCGCCTATGAGGAACTCTCCGACAACCATCACCCCCGGCTTTACCAGCCGAACGTGCTTCCGAAGCTGCACGCCCTCATCACGGAAGAAGACATACGCCGTGACGCTTCCACATCCTGGTGGGAAGTGGTCGATGGACTGTTTGAACGGGGCTATGTCCATGAGGCCTTGCAGGCCCAGCGCTACGCCGTGCCTCTGCTGGCGGATGTCGGCTCGCAAATCAGGCAGAACAAAGGCATCCAGAACACCTATGACGAAAATCTCATCCTCAATGTCTGGCGCTCCCTTCTGGATGCCATCGACGCCTATGTCATCCTGAAGGAACCCACGCAATTCGACCTCGGCGACGCTCAGATCGTCAGCCTCGACCTTGATGAAGTGGCTCCGCGCGGCGGTTCCACGGCGGATCGTCAGTCCGCCGTCATGTATATGCTGGCCCGGCACGTCCTCGGTTCACGCTTCTTCCTGATGCCTGCGGATGTGCAGCTCATGCCCGAAGCCTACCGGGACTATCATGCCGGGCGAATCGAGGCGATTCGGGAGGACCCTAAAAGGCTTTGCTACGACGAAGCGCATCGCGTCACCAAAAACACCTCGGTTTCCGGCCAGTTGCAGGCGGATATGACCACCATGGCCCGTGAAAGCCGCAAATGGAACCTTTCCATCGGTATCTATACGCAATCCATCGACGATATTCCCAAAATCATCACGGACGAACTGGCCACCACGGTCGTCATTCTGGGGTCCGGCACGGAAAAGAGCATTGAGAATCTAAGTCTCCGCTTCGGTCTGAACGGGGCCTGCCGTCATGCCCTTTCCCGTCTGGGAAAGCCCGGCAAGGCAGGCTCCAATCTTGTAGCCCTGTTCCGCACAGGTTCGGGCATGTCGCAGCTTGTCCTCAGTCTGACCATAGGCGGGCAGTCCCTCTGGGCCTTCAGCACCACCACGGAAGACGTGACCATCCGCAATCATCTTTACCAAAGGCTGGGACCGTCCGAGGCCTTGCGCAGACTGGCTCGACGTTTTCCCGGAGGTTCGGCCAAGGCCGAAGTGGAACGACGCAGACGGCAGGTGGAGGACAGGAGCGATTCCGACGATGAAGTCGTCAACGTCATTTTGGAAATTGCCAATGAACTGGCGGAGGAACAATGAAAAAGCTCTTTTTTGCCCTGGCGATTGTTCTTTTTCCGGTCCCGGTCTGGGCCGGAGGCTGCGGCTGCGGTTCCATCAACGCCATGATTTCTGCGGCCAAATCTGAAACGATTCAGGCCGTCAACGCCTATACCGCTGCGGAAGCCCAGGCCATCCGTTCGGAAATTCTGCTGGCCGCACAGAATATCATCGGCACCATCAAAAGCGAAACGGCGACCGTCGTCCGGGCGCTGGTCGCGCTCAAGGAAAGCAATGTCGCCGCCATCAAGGGGCAGGCCGTTGCGGGCGAAGCCATGAAAACCGAAGACCTGTACGGCACGGCGGCCCAGCCTTCAGGGCTTTGCGGCGCAACCTCGCTGGGAGCGGGAATACAGCTCGGCGCACAGGCAGGGCAGGAAATTCATGCGACCATGAGGGAAAAACAGTTCGCCTATGCCAACACGCCCGGCACAAAGCCGGTGGAATTTCTGCACCGTATTCTGGCCGACGACCAGCCTTCCGAACCGGAAAGTCTGGATGCCCTCTTTCCGCTCCAAAGCACGCTTACGGAAGACCAGGTGGCGCAGGCGCATGAATCCATCAAGACACTGGCCAATCCCCGTCCGCTTCCCATGGTCACGGACGCACAGATGGAAACTCCAGCGGGGCAGACCTACGCGGCGGCAAGGAAGGTTCATGAAGAACGTCTGGCCGCCGTTACCGAAGCGCTCAACCACCACGTCGTGCTGCACGCTCCCACATTGCCGGAAGACGTGACCGAATGGGCACAGAATCAGTGGTCGGAAGCGGGAGGAAGCGGCACTCCTCCCGGCATTGTGGACGGAAAACTTTCGGAAGCCGGGCTTTACAAACTGCTCTCACAGATGCGCGTGGGCAACCCCAACTGGTTTGCCCAGATAGCCACGGCCACGGATGCCGGACTGTTGCGGGAAATGGCGGTCATGCAGGCCTTTCAGATGGAGCTTGCCCGGAAAAACATGGAGCTTATGGACCGACTGACCGTCATTGCTGCGCTGGACTTCCTTTCCCGCATGGAAGGAACCACCGGCAGGGACATGGACGACCTTTATGCCCGCATGGTCGGCGCACAGCAGTAGGAGATCGCCATGCGCCTATTACAGCGAAAAAAGGTCGGCATGAGTGCCGGTTCTGGCAAAAAAGCATTGCTCCCCGGAAATCTGGTAAATCAGCAGCCAGTCAGGTTCAATGTGCAGCTCCCATTTCGGCTGCCATTTCCCCCTGAGAGGATGGTCTTTGTATTTTGGCGGAAGAGGTCTTTGATTCAGCAGGATGAGCTTTATCACTTCCTTCAGTTTTTCCATGTCGTAACCGCGTTTTTCAACGCGCTTAACGTCCTTTTGAAAAGAGGTCGTGAATACGGGCTGAAGCATTTATATGCCCAACTGCCTGAACATATCATCCGCATCCTTGGCGTAATGCAGACCTTCCCGATTATCAATCGCCTCGAACGCCTTTCTGGTTTCCTCATTGGGTATTTCCAGGCTGAAAGGCAGTCGCTTTTCAAGAGCCACTCTGGTCAGCGCCATGCGGCAGAGATCGGATACCGTCAGCCCCATGGTTGCCAGTACGGCGGCGGCCTCATTCTTGATGGCGGGGTCAATGCGGGCGCGAACATAATCGTTGGCAGGCATGATTGTCCTCCTGTTTTTAGAAAATGTAGCTCAATTGGGCACAAAGTCAACAACACCCTCAATGAAGAAAGGGGGAGACGCCATGGCCTCTGAACTCCCTGCCACCACGGAAATTCTTCTGCCCACGGATGCCAGCAAGCAGATTCTCGACACCTTCCTCGGACAGGGGTGGGATACCTGGGGAGCCGGTCTTGGAGGCTCGCAGGCTTCGGAACTGATGCTACAGATTTTCAGCGCCTTCAATCTGGTGGCGCTGGCCGTCATTTCCGCGCTGTTCCTGTGGGTCATGGCTCTGGCCGTGGCCGGAACGGCGCATGAAGGCGTACCCTTCGGCAAGCGTTTCAGCTCTCTGTGGATGCCCCTGCGTTTTGTGGGGGCCATGGGCGCTCTGGCTCCGATCTTCAAGGGGCTGAGTCTCTTCCAGGTGGCCATTCTGGCCTGCATCGGCTTTTCCATCAACCTCGGCAATTTCGTCTGGGAACTGGGGACCGACTACTTTGTGGAACACGCCGGTCAGATCACCGTACAGGCACCGGACCAGAACGTCACGCACTATGCGGCCATTACCAACGGCGCTCTGGAATCTTTGACGCTCCAGTATTACCTGAACGAACGTCGCGGCATGAACATCCCGCCGGGCGGAGAATGGAACTACAAAAGCAACTGGCTCCGCTCCGGGGGAGAATACCAGTTCCTTTTCAACGGCAACGCGGGTTCCATTCAGGTGTCCTGTGTGGATGAAAGCGATGCTCTGTGCAGGGGCAAGGTCAATGCCGTAGGAACGGCCATCTCCGCTCTTTCTTCTGTGGCGCAGCAGCTTGCCGACCCGGAAACGCCGTCTTCCTCCATTGACCCCCGCGCGCTGCACAGCGCCGCCAATCAGGTCAATGCGACCATTCTTTCCGAACTGCAAAGCTATGCCGGACAGGGACAACTTCAAAGCAAGCTCGCCGACTTCCAGGAAAACTCCGCCCAGTACGGCTGGCTCATCGCCGGTTCTTCCTACTGGTCCATAGCATGGATCAATCAGGAAGTCCGCGAGGCCATGTACTCCGGCATCACCTACAGCCCGCACCAATATACCGTCTCCGAACTGTATGCCTGGACGCACGGCTTACAGGACTATGAAGCCGCGAAGGAACGTGTGGCAAACTATATCAAGACCGCCTATTCCAGCCGACGGGGAATCACGGACATCACGGCCACGCCGTCCGTAACGGATGAAGGCCGGGCCTTTGACGAGCTGACCAACTGGCTGCGGGCCACGTTGAATCAACTGGTCGCCGCAAACATTCTGCCCATTGCCGTTGAAAAGCTCTCCAGCCAGGACCCCATCATGGCGATTTCCAATGTGGGGGACTACTTCATCGGTACGGCATGGGGGCTGGCCTCGGCGCTCGGCGTCGTGGATGTGGCGCACTCCATGGGCAAGGAGCTGCCCCTCGTAGGCAAGGCCATTCCGAATCTGGACAAGTATATCTCCTTTGCCCTGTTCGCCGTTTTTCTTCCCCTTCTGCTGTACGGGCTGGCGCTGGCCTACTACCTGCCCGCCATTCCCTTCATCCGCTGGATTTCGGCCATGGTGGGCTGGATCATCCTCATTGTGGAAGCCCTGGTCGCGGCCCCGCTCTGGCTGTGCGCCCATGCGCTGCCCGACGGAGACGGCGCTGCCGGTCAGCACGGCAAAAGAGGCTATTTCCTTCTCCTTGCCATCATCATCCGTCCTCCTCTGATGGTGGCGGGATTCTTTGCCGCCGTCATTCTCATGAACGTCCTCGGCAGACTTCTCGGAGCCAGCTTTGAGATGTTCGTCGCCGGAACCGCGCAAACCAAAATTCTCGGCATTACCGGCACGTTCTCCATGCTGGTCATCCTCGGCATCGTCGTCATCATGGCGGCCAACAAGTTCTTCTCCCTCATCCATTACCTGCCGGAGCATGTGACCAGCTGGATAGGTCAGCAAATCCACGGGCTAGGAGAAAAGGAAGACCAGGCCGGAGTCAAGAGCATCTTCATCGCCTCCACCAATACCGTCAGCTCCGGGGCGCAGGGCGCAAGAGAACTTCGCGGCGACATTTCGAGGCAATGGAACAACCCCGGCTCCGGGCACGCGATGCCGACGCAATCGCCGTCAGGAATTTCCCGGACTTCACGAGTATCACAGGATAACTTCAGAAGCTGACGCCTATGAAAAAGTATCTCTCGACCACGGCTTTTGTTACCGCTCTTTGCGAGTCCAGACGGCAATGTTCCCTTCTTCGGAACAGACTTTGTGCCCGTGTCGCTTTTTTCCGCAGTCATCGCTCCTCCCAGGAACAACACGCGGTTGCTCAGGACTTTTCTCTGCTGCTTGCCGCCTGGGGCATCGCCGACGACGCGGATATTCCCGGCGTCATCAGGGTGCTGCGTCTGCGCGTTCCGCTTTTTATCGCTCCCGTCGTTCTCTGCGCTCTGGCGGCGATATGGCAGCGAACCATGCTGTCCGTCATCGCCCTCTGTCTCGTCTCTCTGCCATGTCTTCTTGGAATCCTCACGACGCTCTGGCGCATTTCCCTCTTGCGTAACCGCCGTTTTCTGCCGTTCGGTCGCTGGCTGCTGCAAGGAGTCGGCGTCGTTTCCCATCGCCCGTAAGTCGGGCGGGGTGTGTCTTTTCATCCATAAAGGAGGTCCATCATGTTCCGCAACCTTGTGCTGTGCTTATGCTGTCTTTTTCTCGCCGCCTGCGCGGGAAGGGAGCAGTCTTCCGCTCCTCCGCCCGCCGATTTCGTATCAACCACCCTGGGACACGCGGCAGAACAGGCTCATGGGGAACTCGCCATGATCGCCAGACTGCGCGGACAGGGCTTGCAGCCTCTGCTGCTGCCTTCCGACCCTTCGCTGAATCTGCCTGTCTCCATTACCTGGACGGGACCCGTGGAAGGAGCGCTCAAGGAAATCTGCCTGCAACTCGGCTTTCGCTACAGGGAAGCGGGAACACCCTCCGCACAGGTCATGACCGTGGTGGTGCATGGGCTGAACCGTCCCGCGCATGAACTTCTGGAAGACATCGCATGGCAGATACAGCCCCAGGCCGCCGTGCGTTTCGACCCCATCAACCGCGTTCTCACGCTGGCAAGAACCACCGGTAAGGAGCTTCATTCATGACGATGTTCGCCCGTCTCATCCCTGCGCTTCGGCTTCGTCTTTTCGGTTCCCGGAAGGCGGCTTCTCTTCTGCTGGCCTTCATCGCAGCCGTCTCTCTGACCGGGTGCGCGGGGATGCACCCGCAGAATGCCCCCTCGACTCCCGTACCCGTTCCCCCCGGCACGGTCAATGCGCCGAAAGCGGCGGACAAAACAAACGACGACCAGGCCTTCACACCCTACGACGCATCCTATGCTGAAGACGGCAACGGGCAATATCTGGCCGTGCATGTTCCCGCCGACCCCGCTTCGGGACCGCGCAAAGGCGACCCCGACGAGCTGGCGGAACTTCTGGAAATGAAAGGCGGCAGGGAAAAGGAGCATACCGCCGTCAAGCTCATGCGCCCCAGAGCCATCAAGGAGGCGGCCCGGCTTGTCACGTTTCAGACGGCCATAACCTGGCGCTACCGACAGCTTGCCGCCAGAACCGAAGAGTTCAGTACCATCATGGATGCCGCCTTCAACTTCACGCCGCTTGTTCTGACGCAGGGGGAAGCCCTCATCATGCCGCCGCTTCTGGCACGGGCCGGAGCCTCCATGCGGATTGAAGAGCCGGGAACCGCGACAGCAGCGAAAGCGACTTATGAAATGCTTGAACCGGCACAGTACATCGCGGTTGTTCCCCACTGGCGAATCTTTCTGATGATGGACGATTTTCCCGAACCGGAAAAGCCGAACCCCGCCGTTCTGCCCAAAAACAGCGAAGAGCGGGCCATCTGGCGACGCGCCGTGCGTGATGCCTGGACGCAGGGGCTGAAAGAGGCGGATCAGCTTTACGCGGACAACGTGGCGCGGATGGTGCGGAGCTATCGCGGAGCCATGCTGTATCATCTGCTCACGGCCCAGCACCTTCTGAGCCGCATCAGCACCGCCTCTTCCGACCTGGGAATGCACACCACGGACAACGGAAACAAGCTGAACATCGGCCAGCGCGTCTATCGGATTACCGCGCCGTCCTCCTTCATGGTCGCCCCGTCTCCTTCCGTAAAAAAGGGGAGAAAGTGACCATGACGAATCCCGGCTGGTATCCTCGTGAACCGCGTATCCGCTGGGACTATGCGGGCATCAACGACCTGCTGCTCTGGGGAACCCGTTGCGGCATGTCCGACCTGTGCCTGCGTTCCGCGCTTCCGGCATGGATGCGCCTCAACGGAACATGGCGGATGGTCACGCAGCGGGCCATTACGACCGATGAACTTCTGTCCGCACTGGAACGCCTGACCCGGAACAATTCCGTGGCCGCGCTCATCAAGTCCGGCCAGTCGGACTATGACTTTGCCCATGAAATCGAGGAAAGCCGAGGTGTACGCCGCCGCTATCGCGGCAATGCCACCCCGGTGGCCGACGGCTATTCCACCGGCGTCAAAATCGTGTTCCGTGCCATTCCTTCCATGCCCCCGGCCCTGGAAGACCTGCATGTGGAACAGGAAATTCTGGACCATGCCATGCCGTCCAACGGTCTGGTTCTGGTCACTGGCGTCATGGGAAGCGGAAAAAGCACGCTGCTCGCCGCCATTCTTCGACGCATCATTGAAAAGGGCGGGCGCAACGTCAGCACCTATGAATCCCCCATAGAATTCGACTTTGACGCCATACCGAACCCCGGAGGGCCGGTATCGCAAAGCACCATTCCCGAACATCTGAAATCGTTTCTTACGGCCACGCGCAACTCAACGCGCACGGCTCCGGACGTGGTGCTCATCGGGGAAAGCCGTGATCCCGATACGCTCCGGGGCATGATAGAAAGCGCGGAAATAGGCGTTGCCGCCTATTCCACGGTGCATACGCGCTCCGTGCCGGAAACCCTTTCCCGCATCATCAACGTCTTTCCCATTGCGGAAAGGCTGCAAATCACGGCGACACTCATTTCCAGTCTCAGGCTCATCATTTCCCAGCGTCTCGTTCCGTTGCCGGACAACAGCGGACGCACGGCGCTGCGCGAATATCTGGCCTTCACTCCCGAAATCCGGGAAACCCTGCTGAACACGCCCCTGGAACGTCTGATTCCGCAGGCCGAAGAACTGCTTTCCTCCTCCGGCCAGCGCATACAGGATGCCGCCGAACGCGCCTATGCCGGAGGCCACATAGGCAGGGACATCTATCAGGCCATTCTGGCGGAGCGCAAGGCAAGGCAAAACAGTCCGTCCCACGCACTCGCTCTGGAGGAAACGTCATGAACGGTGAAGTTCTCTGGCGGGATACCGGTCTCACGCCGAAAATTTTCATTCTGGACGCCCGTGCCATCTTTCCCCTGGCGCTGTGGCTGTTCCACTGGTCCTGGTGGACGGCGGCCATTGCCTGCCTGGGCATTGTGGCCCTGTTCTTTGTTCAACGCTCCGGCATGTCGCCTCTTGCCTGTCTCAGAGCGATACGCACAGCGTTCATGGGCAGACGCCGGGAGACCAGATACACCGAAACCCTCTGGCGCAAACGATGCCGCTGGTAATTCAACAACCCGAAAGGAGTTCAACATGAAAGACGTTCCGCGCAACAGTTTCGGCCTCTTTGATTCCCCTGTCCGTTGCCGGGAAAAGGAGCGCGTATCCCTTACGCCCCGGCATATTGAACGACAGCTCGACGCCGGGGCCTTCCTGATGAGCAGGGATGACGCCGTTCTGGCGGGCTTTCTCAATCCGCACGACGAACAGGATTCCGTCATCGTGGAACTAAGGGAGGAAAACGCATGAGTGAGCAGCCGCGCGAAAGAAAAAACCGCTTTCAGATAAGCCGAGAAGTCCAGGAAGAGTTCGTCAACGGCATCGCTGAAACCATGCTTTCCCTGGCGGAAAAAGCCGGGGACTGGCAACAGGGCTGGACCTCCGACACTCCTGTGGGAATGCCGTTCTGTCCCGTGACCGGCAGAGAGTACAGCGGGGCGAACCTGGTTCGGCTGCTGCTGACAACCATTGTCAGGGGATACGCCGATGACCGGTGGATGACCTTCAACCAGCTTCAGAGCTTTCAGAACGCCCACCCCGAACTGCAAATGAACATCCGCAAGGGCGAGCGGGGCGTCAAGGTGCTGCGGCCGGAGGAAGTCGCCTACATTGTGGAAGAAAACGGAGCCTGGAAATTCCTGACCAGGGAAGAACTCCGGCGCATCGAGGAAATGAAGGACCGGGGGCAGGACGTTCCCGACGTTCAGCGCAAAACGCTTTTCTATCCTTTCACGGTCTTCAATGCCGCCCAGATTGAAGGATTCCCCGCCAAGGAACGTCCCGCCCATGCCGTGACGCAGATTGAACGGCATGAGATGGTGGAACGCTTCATCGCCAGCTCCGGCGTTCACGTCAGGCACTACGGCGGCGATCCCTGCTTCAACATGGAAAAAAACGAGGTAGCCCTGCCGTATCCCGAACGGTTCAGCGGTACGGATGAATATTACGCCGCCAAACTGCACGAGTTCTTCCATGCCACCGGGCACGAAACGCGGGAAAACCGTCAGCTGAAAAATGCGCAGACCATAAAGAGCTACGCCTTTGAAGAAATGCGCGCGGAAATGTTTTCCATGCTGGCCGGCGCGCATCTTGCACTGCCCATGCCGGAAACGAATTCCGCCGCCTATATCGCCAACTGGAATCAGAAATTTTCCGGCGGCGATGTCAAAGCCGTGTTTCAGGCTGCTTCGGAAGCGGCAAAGATACTGACGGTGCTGCATCAGTTTGAATCCGATGAACAGCCTGCGGCAAGGTGGTTTCCCAGACGGGAAGCATGGCCGGAACTGGTGGAACTTCAGAAGCAGCGCGACGCGGCCTGCGGCGTTTCCTTCCATGCCGAAGAGACTTCCGGCTCGCAGGTCTTCGAGCGCCTTTCCCGAAACAGCGCCTTCTTCGAACCGCTGTCTTTCACCGAGGCAGCCGTTGCCTTCAAGAACACGGACAACCCGGTCACAAAAACACGCCTCATCCTTCAGAACCCGGACTTCCTCAATCTGGCACTCAAGCAAGACCCCGACTCCGTGATGGAGCTTGCCGCGCTTTTCGACAAGATGGCCCACGTTCTCCACATGGAAATGGACGACAAACTCCGCTCGGCTCCGGGCGCTCTGGAACATAACGCACCCTTACTGGAACAGCAGGCTGCCTCGGCGCAGCGCATGAGGATATAACGCATGAGACTTTTCATCGCTGAAAAACCGAATCTTGGAAAAGCCATTGCCAGAGGACTTGGCGGGGGACGCACGGAACAGGGCTGTATCCGGTGCGGAGACAACATCGTCACCTGGTGCTTCGGCCACCTTCTTGAACCCGCCTATCCTGAAGCCTACTGCCCGGAATATGCCCAATGGCGGCGCGAACATCTGCCCATCATTCCTTCCTCATGGAAATATGTGGTCAAGCGCTCGTCGAAAGCACAGCTCGACACCATCGGCAAACTGCTGCGCGACGCCGCCTCCGTCGTCCATGCGGGCGACCCCGACCGGGAAGGCCAGCTTCTTGTTGATGAAGTGCTGGAACATTTCCGCTATCGCGGCCCTGTCTTCCGTATCTGGTTGCCTTCCCTGGATGACCGCTCCGTCAGCATCGCCCTCGGCAACATCACGGACAACGCCGCCAATGCTCCTTTGCGGGACGCCGCCCGCGCCAGAATGATGGCCGACTGGCTGGTCGGCATAAACGCCACCCGCGCCCTGACCATCACAGGCAGAGAAAACGGACGCACGGAAGTGCTTTCCCTCGGCAGAGTCCAGACGCCCACGCTGGCGCTGGTTGTGGCCCGCGACAGGGAGATCGCCCATTTCAAGCCCTCGGATTATTTTGTGCTGCGGGCAAGCATCATCCACCCCCACGGAGAATGTTCCGTCACCTTCGTGCCTTCCGACTCGCAGGACGGACTGGACAGCTCCGGGCGTCTTGTGGACCTTGCTCAGGTTGCCGCCGTTCTGGAATCGGTCAACGGCAAGGAAGGAACGGTTCTGGAAGCGCTGCGGGAAAAGAAAACCAGCCCCGCCCCCTTGCCTCATTGCCTCTCTTCCCTGCAAAAATCCGCTTCCGCCAGACTCGGCATGTCGGCCAAGCGCGTCCTGGATGTCGCCCAGAGCCTTTATGAAAAGAAACTCACCACCTACCCCAGGACAGACTGCCGCTATCTGCCGGAAGAGCAGCATGGCGAAGCCGCATCCATTCTAAGCAGCCTTGCCGGAGTCTCCGGCCTGGAGCAGCTTGCGGGCAAGGCGGATTCCAGCCTGAAAAGCACGGTCTGGAACACGAAAAAGATTACCGCCCACCACGCCATCATTCCCACCGGGGAACCTGCGGAAAGCCTTGCCGGGGAAGAACGCGCCCTTTTTCTGCTGATCGCCACGGCCTACTGTCTGCAATTTCATCCGCCCATGCGCTATGAAGCCCAGAAAATCGCCGTGGCTCTCGGAGATACCCGCTGGGAAGCCTCAGGGCGGCGACTGCTGGAGGCCGGATGGACGGCGCTTTCCAGGGATGACGATGATTCCGATGAACAGGAGCAGGAACTTCTGCCGCTCATGGAACAGGGCGACGCCGTGCGCTGCCGTAACGCGGAAAGCGTGCGGAAAAAGACTTCTCCTCCCTCACGATTCAGCGAGGGGAGCCTGATTGACGCCATGGCCCACGTCCATCTTCTGCTCAAGGACGGTCAGGCGAAAGCCACGCTCAAGGAAAGCAAGGGCCTCGGAACCGAAGCCACCCGCACCAATATCATTGAGACGCTGAAAGAACGCGGCTATCTCGTCGCCGAGAAAAAATCCATCGTATCCACGCCGCTGGGGCAGGAAATCATCGACCTGACGCCGCCCGCTCTGAAAGACCCCATCACCACCGCCGCATGGGAAGACCAGCTTGAAGCCATCGCCCAGGGCAAGGGCAGTCTGGACGCCTTTCTCTCGGAACAAAAACGTCTTCTGCCGACGCTGCTGGCTCCGATTCTGGAACGCAAAGCCAGTCCCGCCCATGTCTGCCCCGACTGCGGGGCCGCTCTTCAGCGCCGTAAAAGAAAAAAGGACGGCTCATGGTTCTGGAGCTGCTCCGCCTATCCCGACTGCAAGACCATACTTCCCGATGACAACGGCAAACCGGGAAGTCCCAGACCGAAACCCACGCTTTCGGAACACGCCTGCAAAGTCTGCGGCAAGCCTCTCGTCCTGCGCAGCAGCGCCAAAGGCAAGTTCTACGGCTGTTCCGATTATCCCCGCTGCAAGCAGATATATCCGGTCGGAGAAAACGGGGCCCCCGTTTTTGAAGGCCGGAAAGGGAGGAAGGAACAATGAGAACTGCGCTTCTCCTTATCCTTTGTCTGGCACAGGCTTTTCCCTGTTTTGCGGCGTCCTGTCAGGATATGCGGGATGCCGTCGGCTCGGCCATGCAGCAGCGCAACGGACGGGTATCCGATACTCACAACACCATGATTCCCGACCCTGAATCCGAACGGGATGCGCTGTCCGGCTGTCTCGGCTCCATCAATGCCCTCGGCGACGCTTTCAGCCTTGGCGTGACGTTGCCGGGCATGGACCAGATCGTCGCGGGAATGTGCCATCAGGTTGACTCCCTCATTCAGCAGAAAATCAACGATGCTCACAATCAGGTCCTCAACTCCATAAACGGCATCGGCGGCAACAATCCGTTCAAGGTGTACGGCACGGGCGGAGACTATGTGGTGAAGCTCAAGGAGAAATTGAAATGAGAACGCTCTGCCTTTTTCTGAGCATCCTTTGTCTGTCTCCCGGCATGGCCTTCTCCGCCGAACGGGCCAAAGTCGTCGTTTCGATGACACGACCTCTGACCACGGGCTGTGTTCTGAATGCCGCCCGTGCGAGCGGAATGCCTCCTGCCGCGCTTTTCGGTCTGCTCGCCACGGAGGGAGGAAGCATGGGCGAAGCTCTGAGCAACACCAACGGCACCTGGGACCTGGGCTGTTTTCAAATCAACACCGTTCACGTCAATGAACTGGCCGCCATGGGCATAGCCCCGGAAACCCTGCTTCGGGACGGCTGCGTCAACGCCTATGCGGCGGCATGGCTGCTCCGCAAGGAGTATGAACGGACCGGCGATCTCTGGCTGGCCATAGGCGCGTATCATTCCAGAACGCCCCATCGCAGGGATGCCTATATCAGAAAGGTCAGAACGAACCTGGAAGAACTGCGTCGCCGGGGTATCTCCAGCCTCTCTTCCCTTCAGGAGGCGCAGCCGTGAGTCAGCTCCGCGACGACAGGGACGACATGCTTTTTCTGTGGTTTGCGCTTCTGGTGCTGATTTTTATCGTCATCCCGGCTCTGTACGCAGCGCATAAGGGAAGCGTCAACGCGCCTCTGGTCTGGCTGGCAAGTATCCAGCTCAGAGTCTTTGCGCCTTTTTCAGAAGAAGTACGGACCATCCTTGAGCGTCTCACCGAGGTGGAACCCGCCGCGCTGACCTGGGAACAGGTGCGGGGATTGCTGCGCTATGCCGGGTCATGGATGCGATGGCCGCTCGCGCTGCTTCTGCTTTTGTGCGGCTGCACCGCCATTTTCATAGGACGGGTGGGAAGGCTCGTCCGGCATTTCAGCATGAAAAGCCTGCTGAAAAACAACGCGGAATCCTTCCCCTGTCTCAGACCGGTCGTTGGTCGCGGCAAGTACCTGCTTTCGCCCAAATCCTACGATTCCGGCTTATGGCGCATTGCCCGAACTCCCGTTCAATTCGCGCTGGAACAGGAACTTCTGCTCAATGAAAACGGTGAAGCCTTCACTCCGGAACAGGCTCTGCATAACGGGCTGGCGGATACGGAGCTTCCCGCATGGGGCAATGCCAGGCTGGATGAAGACAAAGCTCTCGCCGCCTTTCAGGACCAGCTCGGCAAACCGTTCGAGAACCATACGGCCATGACTGCCTGCCGTCGTGCGCTGGCCGCCGCATTCCTGGCCTATGCGGACGGAGACAAAAAAGGCTGCGTTGCCGTACTGGATGCCGTCTCATCCTCCTATCGGGAAAAACGCGACAGGGCGACATGCCCCGTTCTGGAACAAAAAAACTTCCATCTGAATCTGAACCGCATCTGGGAAAAGCATCAGTCCGTTCTTTCCGAAAAATCTCTCCGTATTCACGCGGCGTTCGAGCTTCCGTGGTTCATGGCGCTGCTGTGCCGGGCAAGAAAAAAAGGCGTTCTGGCCAGTTCCCAGTTCCTGTGGCTTCGCCCGTTGGACAGGCCGCTCTGGTACGCGCTCAATCAATGCGGGGGAAGAACCGCGTGGGTGGAAAGCCTGGCTCCCTGGGCGCACTACAAGGCAGAAGAACAGGCGGGGCAGGCCCTGACCGAGCCTCACGTTGCTCTCGCCGTCACGAGTCTCAAGGACTCCTTGTCCGCCCAGGGCTGGCTGACGGACATTTTCATTCCGCCCATGTTCGAGCAGTCCTTTACGCCTGCCGTGGAACAGGCGGAACCTGTGTCGGATATGGTGTACGCCGCGGCAGAAAACGACCCGGAATACGATGCCAACGACGACCCTTCCCTGGCGGAAGAACACTATTGAGGTGCGTATGGAACGAAAAATCAGAGGTCTTGAAGACCACGAAACACAGGAACGGAAACGGCTCTTCCGGGATGTGCGCTCCCCGCTGCAACGCCTGGGAGACACGCTCAGGCTCGGCCATGTGCAAACCGGCGGCATCTTTGCGGCGGGGGTGTGTCTTTTTCTTTTTCCCTCGCTTTCCATGCCGTTCTTTATCGCCGGGCTTGCTCTGTTTGCCGCCCGCTGCGTCTATGTCGAAGACGAAAGGCTGCCTTTCCGAATGCCGCTCGGCCTCTCCGGCACGGATAAAGGCGATCCTCTGCCCGGAAGACGCGGTTACGCCAGACCTGAGGGCATCTTCTTCCTGGGAAACAGGGTACAGGACCAGAAAGAACTCTGGCTGAAGGCCAAGGACATTCTTACCCACTGCCTGCTTTTCGGCACCACCGGTTCCGGCAAGACGGAAACCCTCGTTTCCCTTTCATACAATGCTCTGGCCACGGGAAGCGGGCTGTTCTACATCGACCCGAAAGCAAGTCCGAAACTCGCCGTACAGATATGGCAGATGGCCCGCTTTCTGGGACGGGACGACGACTTCCGCGTGCTGAACTACGGCACTTCCGGCAAAGTCAAAGGAAAAACTCCGCGCCGTCTTTCCAACACCAACAATCCCTTCACCTTCGGCAGTGCGGAAGCCCTGACGCAGCTTCTTGTTTCCCTCATGCCCGCGTCCGACGGGGCGAACAGCATCTTTGCCGACAAGGCGCAGGCGTTGATTTCCGGCGTCATGTACGCCCTGGTGGACCTGCGCGACAAAGGGCTGCTCAAGCTCTCCACCAGCGTCATCCGTGAATCGCTGGCGCTTGAAAAATGTGTCGCCCTCGCGCTGCGGGCGGAGCTTGATGAAGAGTCCCGCGCCTCCATCCATGCGGCTCTCGGCACCTGCGGCTGGATTGCCGGACGGGAAATGAAAGACCAGCCCCAGTCCTTTGCGGAGCAGTTCGGCTATGCCCAGAGCTACTTCGGAAAGGCCCTTTCCAGCCTGACGGACACCTATTCCCACATCTACGGGGCTGAAGACGGAGAAGTCGATTTTGCAGACGCCATCATGCAACAGTGGATTGAGATTCACAGTAGTCTTTATTTTTCCATAATATATTATTTTTATTGTAAAATATTCTTGAGCGGTAGTCTGGATAGTCCAGAGAAGTCCGCTTGCAGCCTGCATTTTTGTGGGTATATATGTGGGTATCAAAACTTGGGATGCCCCAAAAGGGAAATCGCATAACACTTTGAAATTGTACAAATAAGCGGATAAAAGCCCCAAAAGGCTCCTGCAACGTCCTTCAGGGAGGTCTGTCCATGCTTACCGATACCTACATCAAGAGCCTGAAGCCCGCAGAAAAGGCCAGAAAATACGCGGATGGAGGCGGCCTGTTTCTCTATATTCCGACCAGCGGCAGCAAGCTGTGGCGCATGGCCTATCGCTTCAACAAGAAGAGCAAGCTCCTCAGTTTCGGGGAGTACCCAACGGTCACGTTGAAGAAGGCCCGTGAAAAGCGCGACGAGGCTAAAAAGCTCCTTGCGGACGGCATAGACCCAGCGCAGCATAAAAAGGCGGCCAGAGCCGCCAGAGAAGCGGAAGAAGCCAATTCCTTCAAAAATATTGCGCTGGAATGGCAGGAAACGCAGACAGTCCACATTTTGCCGGCAGGAAGGGCCCATCTGCTGCATTGTCTGGAGCAGCATATTTTTCCTCATATCGGTTCCATGCCGATAACCCAGATTGAGGCGGCAGACATTCTGGCGTTCGTAAAGCCCTTTGAAAAGCAGGACAGGCTGAATCAAGCCCATCTGCTCATTCAGCTCTGCGGGCGCGTCTTCCGTTATGCCATTGCCACCTCACGCGCCAGACATGACGTAACCGCAGACCTCAGAGGCGCAATCCGTACCAAGAGGCCGAAGCATCATCCAACAATTCTGGACAAGAACAGGATCGGTAAACTCCTTTTGGAGTTTGATGAACACCCCGGATACTATCCCGTTACCTGCGCCCTGCGGATCATGCCGCATGTTTTTGTGAGAGAAAAAGAGCTGATCTGGGCAGAGTGGACAGAATTCGATCTGGAGCGGGCAGAATGGCGCATCCCTGCGGAGAGGATGAAAAAGCGCGAAATGCACATAGTCCCCCTTTCCCGGCAGGTACTGCAAATTCTGCGGGAGTTACACCGGTTTTCAGGCAATGGCCGTTACCTTTTTCCATCTGCACGCTACATGGAAAAACCGATCCAGAAGTCAACCATGCTGGCCGCACTCCGGCGCAAGGGATACTCCGGGAGCGAAATGTGCATTCATGGCTTCCGTTCAATGGCCTCGACGCTGCTCAATGAAATGGGTTTCAATAGCGACTGGATAGAGCGGCAGCTTTCGCATGATCACAGAGACGCCGTCCGGGCTGCCTACAACCATGCGCAGTATCTGCCGGAACGGCGCAATATGATGCAGACATGGTCTGACTTTCTTGATGACTTGAGGGAAAAGGCCCGCCAATGCAGTGAAACATGCTGAAACAGCAGGAGGAAAGCCATGACATACCCGGCAGGAGATTCTTTGCTGCGCCTACCGCAGGTTCTTGAACTGATCCCTGTAAGCAAAAGCGCATGGTGGCGTGGATGCAGGGATGGCAGGTTTCCCAAGCCCGTCAAGCTGGGGCCGCGCACGACGGCATGGAGAAGTACAGACATTGCAGCCCTGATAAGGCAGGCTCCTTCCCCGGCTTGTGAGGAACAGGCAGTTCCTCTGGATTGAGCATTGTCTTTCCCGGACAGAAAACGGTAAGGCCGGTGTATGCCCCTCAGTGGCACGCACCGGCCTTTATGTATCAAAAAGTCCAAAAGTATACACAGTACGCAAGAGGCTTTCCCGGATATTTTTATGTCTATGAGACCCAAATACAGACAAGGAAAGCATGGGGAACAAGAAAAATAAGAAAACTAATTATTCCAAAAAGTTTTACTGCTGTGCAAAGAATTGCAAAAAGTTGTCAAGATAAAAAAATATATTTTTGAGAATATAACAGGTATTTCATGGGACAATATGGGACATGTGCAATGGCGCAATCAGGAGAAAAAAAGGGGACGCCGGAAAAGGCATGATATGCTGCGCAAAATACCGAGGAGGGGAAATTATGCCGACACCTGAGCACACTAAAGGCCTGTTGCGATTGCGCCAGATTCTGGAACTCATCCCCATCAGCCGCAGTGCATGGTGGGCGGGATGCAAGAGCGGACGCTACCCCAAGCCTATCAAACTCGGCCCGCGTACCGCTGTTTGGAAAGCAGCGGATATTTATGCCCTGCTGGACAAGCTCTCCTCTTCGCAAAAGGAAGAAGAATAGGCATGACCCTGTTCCCGGCTCGTCGTCCGTCACTCCCGCAAATCTGCCGAAAGCGGGCAGCGCGTCAAGGCCAGGCCCTTGCGGGCCGCTTCGCGGGCCTTGACGCTTATGCCCTTGCTTCCGGCAAAAAATACATGCGGGCGACGGACGAGGAAGCCTCCGGCGGGGGCTCTGTCAAAGGAAGGTCACATACCAGCAAGGCCGCACATACATTTCAGGAAAGCTGCGCAGACGTTCTTTGCAGTGGTCGCATAAAGAACAGCGGTACGCAGGATACCGAGCAGCAACAGCAGGCGTTACCTGCTGCCTGTTCATGGAATACCGCCCCAGAAAAAGGCCCGTCTATGCCCGGTGCCTGTCTCTGGCATAGGCGGATACTGACTTCCCGGAAGACGGATAGTGATCCGTCTGCGGCAGAAAGCGAATCCGTTATCGGAGTTATACCGATCCGGCAAACGCTTCCTGTCATCATGTCGCGTGCCACATGCGATCCGGTTATGCGGCATATGCGTTTCCGATATTACCCGGATGCTGATCTGTCACCATGTTGTTCTTCTGCTCATGTCTGCGTATTTGTCCGGCGGTATTTCCGAGGGCCAGCCTACGTTTCGTATAGACGCTTCGCGTCATACTTCACGGCTGGCGAGGGGCGCTGCCCCTTCGAACCCCGAAAAGGCAAAAGGCAGGCAAGGCGATGAAGCGCGTCAAACCGGTTCGCACTGCGGCTGTTATCATACGCCTTTACCCGGAAGAACGCGACATTCTTCGCTTCAATGCCGGGCTGCATGGCATGAGCATGTCGGATTATGTGCGGCAGACCTGCCTTGGCATACGACTGCGAAGAACTCCCGAAGAAAGACGCCGCGTGCGTGAGCTGGCGCGTATTGGCGTTAATATCAATCAGCTTGCACGCTGGGCCAATACTTACAAGCAGGCAGCTGAGGCCGTGGAAGTCCTGCTGGCCCTGAAGGAGCTTGAAAGGCATATCAGAGAGTTTGCCACGGCAGCCCCGGAGGATAGCAGTACGGGGGAGGCGTCATGATGATGAAGGTATTTCCGCATGGAACCGGATCAGGAGACAAGCCCAGCCGCTATCTTGTGCGCACGGATTATCCGGGAAGAGACACACGCCCCCCGCAGGTATTGCGCGGCGATCCTGCCATGACCCGTGCGCTTATCGACAGCATAGAGCGGCGATGGAAATTCACGTCCGGCGTACTGGCATGGCATCCTGATGACTGCGTCAGCGAGCAGCAGGAAAACGCTGTGATGGACGCTTTTGAACATGTGGCCTTTGCCGGGCTTGAAGAAGATCAGCGCAATATTCTCTGGGTTCGTCATACCCATGCGGGGCATCATGAGCTGCATTTTCTGATTCCGCGTCTGGAGCTTTCCAGCGGAAAGGATTTTAACGCCTGTCCGCCCGGCTGGCAGAAGGACTTTGATGTTTTTCGAGATCTGTTCAACTGGCGTGAAGGCTGGGCCCGCCCGGATGATCCTGCCAGACGCCGGGAGGTTCTGCCGAAAAAGGCTGATTTGTTCAGGGCGCGTCTGGCCAGATGGGGAAAGGAACTCCGGGCAGGAGAACGCGACAAGGTAAGAGACGCCATTCTGGCCCACCTTGGGGAAAGGAGAGCGGCAGGAGAGATTAGGGAACGCACGGACATTCTGAAGGCGCTGAAAGAGCTGGGATTGACTATCAACCGTCAGGGCAAGGACTACGTCAGCGTCATCGAACCGGAAACGGGCATGAAACTGCGTCTGAAGGGCGGCATGTTTTCTCAGGACTGGAAAGCTGCGGACAGGGAAGGCAGGGCTCATGTACCGGAACAGGCGGCGCATACCATCGCCCGCCTTGAGGCCGAACTGGGGCGCGTTCTGGCAAAACGCACACGGCAGAACAGGAAGCGTTATCCGCTGAAATGGAAAGAGGCAAGACCTGCCGTTTCCCTGCATTTGCCGGAAAAACAGAAGGAAGTTTGCCATGAGCGAAACAGAGCAGATGCTGCTTCAGACGCTGAAACGTATGGAGGAAAATTACGAGACGCGGCTGAAGGAGTGCGGCACACGTCTGGAAGAGCTGGAGGAGCGCCAGATGCTTCTTGTGGCGGAAGTGCGCAGTTTGAAAAAATTGTTCAGCGATGTCGAAGCGGTGTACAGCAACTTGCAGACCTTGTTGCTGAGATTGAAAAACGGCGCATAGCGCAGGAGCGGGAGCGCAGCAGCCCGCGCATACGGATGCGATGAGGCGGACGCATGGGAAAGTTCAAGCGCATTGCAATGAAAGACATCAAGGCCATGCAGAAAACGCTGGATGACCTGCCGGACAAGAACCTTGGCAAAACAAGGGAAGAAGCCGTTGAGCTGCTCGACGCCCAGATACGCAAGGCTTTGGAAAAGGGCTATACCGTAAGGGAATTGTCCGAGATCATGGCCGACGGCAATGTCAGCATTCCACCACCAGTCATTCGGGCAAGGCTGCTTCCCAAAGGGGAAACAACGCGCAAGCGGGCTTCCTCTCCCTCAAAAGCGCGGGATACGGCTTCTGCCCCGGCAGACGCCGCTCCGGCATCGGCAGAGACGCCTTCTTATTATACCCCGGACATACCGGATTCGGAGTTGTAGCAATGACTATTCAGAACAGTGTCTTTTATGTTGGCGGCAGCAAGGGCGGCGTGGGCAAAAGCCTTTTTTCCTTTGCGCTGGTGGACTACCTGCTCAACAGGGAAGCCAACGTCCTGCTGGTGGATACGGACACCGACAATCCTGATGTCTACAAGGCGCACAGCTCTCTGGAGCTGCCCAATCTGCATTGCCGCATGAACAGTCTCGATGATGCTGACGGCTGGGCGGATCTTCTCGACATGGTGCAGAAATTCCCGGAATACGCCGTCGTCATCAATGCGGCAGCCCGTACCAAGACCAGCACGAACAGTTATGGCGAAATCATGAAGGCGGCCTTGCAGGATATGGCGCGTGAACTGTGTGTATTCTGGATTATCAACCGCCACCGGGATTCCATAGAACTGCTGCATTCCTTTCAGGAAGTCTTTGCCGACGTGCGGATTTATGTCTGTCGTAATCTGTACTTTGGGGAGGCGCAGCGTTTTGACCTTTATAACGCCTCAAAAGCGCGTGAAGCCGTGGAAAGAAAGGGCGGTACGCTGGATTTTCCGGCTGTTGCCAACCGTGTAGCCGACTGGCTTTATTCCAGGCGGATGTCCCTGCGTGCAGCGTGCGCGGAAATGCCCTTTGGGACACGCGCCGAAGTGCAGCGCTGGCGCTCTCTGTGTGCTTCCCTGTTTACGCAGGTTCTGGGAGAAAACGCATGAGCATGGATGCCATTATCAATCTGGAGGAGGCCCTTGGGCGCAAGTTTACCGAACAGGAATCCGCCCGCCTGCGGGAGATCGGCAGGCAGCTGCATTTGCGGGATGACGACGCTCTCTGGTCGCTTTTGGCAGCTCTGGAGTACCAAAGAATTTTTTACGAAGCCCTGCCGGACAGGATTGCTGACGCATCACGGGAAATCATGGACGGTATCAGCGCAGCAGCCGCCAGCGAAACAGCAGCCGCACAGGCTCGCCTGACCGAAAGCGTCGTGGAACAGGCAGAACGGTTATCCGGCAAGATTCACTATGCAACCCTTGTGCCTTTGGGCATTGCGGCCCTGATATGCCTTCTTGTCTTTGGCAGTCTGATGCTTTGGGCTGGCTTCTGCATCGGCTCCGGCCATTCTCTCCCGCCTGCTGCTCTTTTGAATATGCCGTCCGGCATCCTGAGCGGAGGCTTGAGCTTCGTTGCTGGTATCTATCTTTTTGTAATTACCGCACGGCTCTTTATTGATGAAGATGATGCTTGGAAAAAGAGTTGTGCAGTCATGTTTTTATTTGTAATTGTTGGAATTGTGCTGCTTATGAGTGTAATATATTAGAGAGTTTTAGTTTTAAAAAAGGTAAAACGCGAGACGGCGGTACAGCACCGCACGGCCTGAAACGAGCGGAAAAACTGCGTTTTTTAGCGAGACGGCAGGCCGTATGGTTTGAAACACAAATCGGTTCAAACTGAAAATAGCCTAATAAGATTGTAATATTGTTTCCATTGGTAAAGAATCGTGTGAAGAAAAGTCAATAAATTTCCTTTCTAAAAGGAAATTTAACATTGGCATATCATTAAACGTATATTGTTGATAGTCTTGGTGGGCAAAAATTGGAAGATCATTCTTCAAAAAAGGAAGTCTAAAACTAAGTAGCGTAGTTAAGAATATAAGAGGGTGTTGATAAACTAATGACTTCGCGACATTTATGTGCGATAAGATTACATGAACGAAAAACCGCCATGCCCTAAATGTCAATCAATAGAAGTCGTCAAGAATGGAAAAGTTCAAGGAAAACAAAGATATAAGTGCAAGTCATGTTCTTTGCAGTTTACCAGGCTAACTCCTCGCGGTCGGCCTGCACAAGAAAAGGCCATGGCAGTAACCTTGTACACGCTCGGGCTTTCCATACGGGCTATAGCCAGGCTCATTGGGGTTTCTCCGACTGCTGTTTTGAAGTGGATAAAGACATTCGCCAAAACACACTATGAAAAACCTGCGCCCGGTGATGCCATCATTGTTGAACTCGACGAAATGTGGCATTATCTAGGGTCAAAAAAAACAAGCTATGGATCTGGAAAGCTTATCGTAGAGAAACTGGAGAGCTTATTGACTGGGAATGTGGAGGAAGGGATAAGGGTACGCTATCGAAATTGATGGAACGTCTTTCAAGGTGGAAAGTTGAGCTGTTCTGCACGGATAACTGGGGAGTATATCCTGAAGTGATAGTTGCCGATAAACTCTATCAGAGCAAATCACAAACGGTGTACCTTGAGCAGAACAACGGAAGACAGAGACATTGGTTTGCGCGTTTCAGGAGGAAATCAATAGTCGTATCTAAAACTCTTGAAATGGTAGACCTGACAATGGCACTTTTTGCCAGATTCCATGTCAATGGAAGCTGGAAAGATATTGCGTCATTATTTAGTTGACACCCTCGAAGATTTTTATTATTCCTTTATGTTAGAATAAAGGACTGCTTCATCAATTTTATACATCAGCATACTTGCAAACATGAGTTCTCGCATTGCATCTTCTGCCGATATGCTGACATTTGCATGAACTCTTGGATTTCTCAATGCAGATAGAGCGCCTGCCAGCATATGCATATATCCTTTTTGTGTGTTCTTTCCGCTATCCGTTGTTTGATTACAAATCTCTATCAAGGGCTTATTTTCAGAAAATACCGTAGTCATCAAGGCATGGCCATCTGGAATTCTCGTTTCATCAGGCTTCACTTTTAAAAAGAGCTTCTTTACTCTGTCATTGATTTCTATAAAGGCATCTGCTGCTGCATTTGCGTAGTGACCATCTTCAAACAGTTGTTTGGAAACGGAGATAATTCTTGGATGGACAAGACGCCATATGTCGGCTTTTTCCTGATTTCCTACGTTTTGAAGTACTCTTAATATTTCTATACCTTGTCCGCAGACTGTTGGGTTTATTTTATTATTTGTAAACAAGTTATCCTTTATAGTTGCAAGTTCCTGACTAAAAAAAGGGAATTCTTGCCTGATGTCATAAATAATTTCAAACAATTTATTGTTAATATTTAAAATATCCTGCGGATGTATTATTAGCATGTGGAAAGAGTTATTTATAGTATTGCATAGCCAAGAATGTACAGTTTTTATTTTTTCGATATCCATTTGTATTCCCTCTAGAATTAAACAGTCTGATTGCGCCAACAATCTACAATCAGAGCGAAGGCTCATGCCGGATTACTATTTTGTTTTTCACTAACGGAAAGAATGAAGTCCGCCATAACTATGGCCGCATTGACAAAGAGTTGCGCATGATGCTCTGCAATTTGTATTCTCTTTGAGCCAACGCCATGAGCATCGCTTTGTTCATTTCTCATGTCAGAGATTGAAGTAAGAATCTTTTCAAAACCTGACAGGAGATTGTTTACTCTTTTGTCAAAGTTCTGATTCTGTTTCATTCCGTATTCTTGTTTAACTTGACCATATAAATCAGTTATCTTTCCTGACGTTGAAGGCGTGACGCCTTTCTTTTCCAAAACAGAGCAAAAGACTTCTTCGAGGAGAGTGCGAGACGTTTTTAATACACTGTCGTACTTTCCCATGTTCATGTCATCAGCTGTTCTATTTATTAATTCTTTAATGTAGTCATGGTTAATGTTCTTAATTTTCTTAGATTCGATAGCAAGGGGCGCATCAAGGATACATATATAGACATTGCTTCCAGCTTTTCTAAGTTGATATCCGCAAAAATATAGCTCTTTATTGACGTGCTCTAGAATGCAGGCAACTACTGTTTCGTATGCAGATTTTATATTTTTTGTGTTGCAGTTTTGTAATACATTGTTGAAATTCTCAAGTTTAAATAATTCTTGCAAGAGAAGTTCTTCTTTTTTATTTTGGATACAAAAATTTAATAAATTAGCAAAATACTGCCATCGACTTAGGCCCCCTCCATCCTGCGGATATTGTATTGGATTTCCCAGTTTGCCTGATAGATTACAAATCTGAGGTCCCGAAAGATATGGCATGGTTACTTCTATTGTGATGCCTTCAATATCCACTCTTTTATCTATTCTGGCTCCAATTAAAATGTTAATGAGGTCTTTCCGATTAAGGTATTTATAAGGACTTTCCTGCATCACCTACTCCTTAATTTCCAGCCCCGGAAGCTCGTCCACGATCTTCACTGTTTCCACGCTGACTGTTATCACGCTCAGGAGCAAGTCGAGGATGTACCTCGGCTTGCCCTGTTCTGTGGCCCAGTCGTTGGGGTCGTTGGTGATGCCGCTGGCCTTGTCCGTCTTGATCTGGTAGCGCTCCATGATCCATTCCACGGCGGATCGGCCATTCACTACATATTCGCAGGCTTCCTGCGGGATATGCGAGATCGTTATCCACGGGTTATACTCGATGGTCGTCTTGTCCTGCTTGTCCGGGAAGCGCATCTTCTCCACGCGGAACTTGCCCTGTTCCGCGCCGGTAACAACCACGTCCGGGTGCGGGGGCTGCGTCTCATAATTCAGATGCAGTTCCGCCAGCGCGCGCCCCGCCTTGCTGAACGCCCAGAAGTCCGCAGGCTTCTCCACCAGCGGCAGGCGCGGCAGCATCTTCTTCAAGTCTGCGGCAAACGTCCGGCGGTAGTCCGGCGAATGCAGCAGGCCATAGACATAATAGAAAATGTCTTCCTTGCTGACCTTCGGCCCGTAGCTTGCCCGGCAGCGTTCCAGAATGAAATTGGTTATGCCGTCCTTGCGCGTGTACTCGCTTTTTTCGCTGTCAAAAAGCGTCGGCTGGTAGACGGGTTTCTTTTCGTAATAGTACAGCGGGAAGCATTGAATCCCACCATCAAAGGCATTTAAGTCGAAAATCTGGGAAGAAATAAGCGTACAGAATCCTTTTCGCTCCCCAATACCCGGCAAACAGATAATGAAATTTTTTGTTTCCGGTGTAGGAAAGAGTTTCGGCATTAAGCCGACTCTTTCATTTAGCGATTCATTAAAATAAACTGATTCTTTGTTAAAAGGTCTATATAAGGCTTTTCTAATCGCTTTCTCAGAAAAATTTTTCTTAATCTTTTTTTGAAATGCGGATTGAAAGGCGGCCGACCAGCTTATTCTAGCGGGGTCAAGTAACGGTTTTTCATCGCCGGATTCCACCATGCTATTATAATAGGCAATGGTAGCTTGAATATTCTGATGCAATTTTGTTTGTGAAAAACTGTAGCACCATGCGTCACGACTTGTTGCAAGCCCATTTGAATAAAAAGGATTAAAAAATGTTTGTTTATTTTCTTTATTCTTTTTGTCTCCAAGAGGGATGAAGCTGCCGAAAATATCATTGCGCTGATTGAGCCAGTCGCCCTGTGCGTTGGGGCGGATATGCGTCCAGTTCATGGCAGGATTGAGGATGCTGCGCTTTTCGGCAATGATGGCAAGTTTTTCTTCCCTGCTCAGATAATCTCCGATGTCGTGATACTGGATAAGGGCCTTGCCCGTATGGCCGGGCTTTTTGACCAGCACGGTGATGGCAATGGGCGTGCGGCTGCCAAGACCAAAGACGTTCCCGGATTCCTTGCGGCGAACTTCTCCCGACGTGCGGCAGTTGCCGCGCAAATTGAAGACATAGATGGCGCTGAACTCCGCCTCAAGGCTTTTGCGGAAACCGTCCATAGCGTTGCCGTCCAGCCAGTAGCCATTGGAAACAAAGGCAATGATACCGCCGTGCTGTTTGTCCAGCCTGTCCGATGCCCAGCGGAAGGCCTTGATATAGGAATCGTAGAGCGAGTTTTTGAGCGCCGCTGACGATTGCGCGGCGTAGGTATCGGCAATGCGCTGTTCCAGGCGGGGATAGGACTGGTTCTGTGCATCGTCATTGGCGGATTTCTGGCCCACGGAATAAGGCGGATTGCCGATGATGACCTGAATGGGGGCGTTCTGCTGGGTCTGTACCCGTTCGGAATTTTGCGGCAGGGCGGGCGTATAGAGCGCCTATGATCGTGAGGTCAGTAAGAACGGCTCCCTGTCAGCCAGGATTTATGAGGTTTGTGCCGAGAGGGACGGCTTGAAAGGGCAAGTCAGGGACTATGAGCGGGTCAGACGGGCCATTGGCCCGGAACAGGCGGACAGGATACTGGAGGCAGCTTACCAGCAGGAACAGGTCGAAAAGGAGCAGAAATGGGGTGCAAGGTCAAAAATAAGGGTAGGCGCACGATAATCACAAAAAATGGAGGTAATTTCATGGAAAAGTACATCTTTGACGAGGGCAACGGTCTGTGGTATGAGTTGCAGAGGGACTAACAATATTCGGGCGTGTGCGGCGGAAATCGTGGACACAGAAATTATTTGCGCATGAGGCCCCAAATCGGAGGGTGTCCCGGTGAATGCCCTCCTGATTTATTTGGGACAGCGGGTAAAAACTTCTTGCATTTTAGAGTGTGCTATGCTATACTGCTGTCATCCTGATTTGAGGAGTCTATTCAACATGCGGCAAGGTATTCTTAAATAAAATTTGATAATGGGCACAAAAATAATTGCCCCTTGCAGGGGCTTGGTTTTTGTACCCAATTTAAGAATGCTTTTGCCTTTTTATCAAATATCGTGACGGATAACGGCTCATGTTAGCTGAATGCGTTTCTATGTATCCGAAGTCATGATCCCCAGCGGTAAAAGTATTTGCCGCTGGGGATTTTTGCGCCCTTTTGGGCCTTGTATGGAGGATAGACATGAACATTATCAATATCGGGATTCTTGCCCATGTAGATGCGGGCAAGACGACACTGACAGAAAGCCTGCTGTATGCCAGCGGAACCATTTCAGAGCCGGGGAGCGTCGAAAAAGGGACAACGAGAACGGACACTATGTTTTTGGAGCGGCAGCGTGGAATTACCATTCAAACGGCAGTCACTTCTTTCCAGTGGCACAGTTGTAAAGTCAATATTGTGGATACTCCCGGCCACATGGATTTCTTGGCAGAGGTATACCGCTCTCTGGCTGTTTTGGACGGGGCCATCTTGGTGCTCTCCGCTAAAGATGGCGTGCAGGCCCAGACCCGTGTTCTGTTCCATGCCCTACGGAAATTGAACATCCCCACCATTATCTTTATCAACAAGATCGACCAGGTTGGCATTGATTTGGAGAGCGTATATCAGTCTGTTCGGGATAAGCTCTCCGCTGATATTATCATCAAGCAGACAGTGTCGCTGTCCTCGAAAATAACTCTGACAGAAAACACTAGTGCAGAGGTGTGGGATTCGGTCATCGAAAATAACGATGAGTTATTGGCAAAGTATATCGCAGGAGAATCAATCAGTCAGAAAGAACTTGCGCAAGAAGAACAGCGGCGAGTTCAAGACGCCTCCCTGCTCCCGGTCTATCATGGTAGCGCCAAAAACGGCCTTGGCATTCAACAGTTGATGGATGCGGTGATAGGGCTGTTCCAATCGACCAAGGAACAGGGGAGCGCCGCCCTGTGCGGTAGAGTTTTTAAGGTGGAGTATACAGATTGCGGCCAGAGGCTTGTCTATCTGCGGCTATACAGCGGAACGCTGCGTCTGCGGGATACGGTGGCCCTAGCCGGGAGAGAAAAGCTGAAAATCACAGAGATGCGTATTCCATCCAAAGGGGAGATTGTTCGGACAGATACCGCCCATAAGGGCGAAATTGTCATCCTTCCCAGCGACAGCTTGAGATTAAACGATATATTGGGGGACAAAACCCAACTTCCTCGTGAAATGTGGAGTGATGTTCCCTTCCCTATGCTGCGGACGACGATTACGCCAAAAACGGCAGAGCAAAGAGACCGGTTGCTGGACGCTCTTACGCAACTTGCGGATACTGACCCGCTTTTGCACTACGAGGTGGATTCCACCACCCATGAGATCATTCTTTCTTTTTTGGGTCGGATGCAGTTGGAGGTTGTTTCCGCTTTGCTGACGGAAAAATACAAGATTGAAACAGCAGTGAAGGAACCCACCGTCATTTATTTAGAGCGGCCGCTCAAAGTGGCCAGTCACACCATCCATATCGAGGTGCCGCCCAACCCGTTTTGGGCATCCATCGGACTGTCTGTTACACCACTCCCGCTTGGCTCCGGTGTACAATACGAGAGCCGGGTTTCGCTGGGATACTTGAACCAGAGTTTTCAAAACGCTGTCAGG